>Ga0213840_1000126_pt1 | contig 193346 bp, 174 predicted proteins | sample SWPATP22_FD_160132 | JGI IMG/M metagenome (GOLD analysis project Ga0213840, IMG submission 160132) | Coastal seawater microbial communities from Marineland, Florida, United States - SWPA TP2 #2 | ecosystem: Environmental > Aquatic > Marine > Coastal | place: USA: Florida | collected 2016-08-14 | reverse complement strand
GCTACGACACGATCGACATGTCGGGTTCGGCGAAGAACAACCGCATCGACCTGACGCCCGGCTCGATCTCCGACACGGGCGGGCTGACCGGCAACCTGACCATCGGGCCCGACACGATCATCGAGAGCGTCATGGGCGGCTCGGGCAACGACATCATCACCGGCAACGACGCCGACAATGTCCTGTTCGGCAATGGCGGCAACGATACGCTCAATGGCGGCCTCGGCGAGGACTTCCTCGACGGCGGCGCGGGCGCCGACCAGATCCATGGCGGCGAAGGCGACGACACCATCATCTATGATGCCGCCGACAACTGGGCCGCAGGCGCGGTGACCGGCGGGGCGGGATACGATACATTGCTGTTTGAAGCGGTTCTCTACGCCGTCGATCTCGTCGCCTACGGGTTCGAACAGGCGGCGCTGCATCTGGTCGATGCAGCTTCAGAACTCTGGTCGGAGATCTATGAGTACTACGACACCGGCTACCAGCTGACCGAACAGCACACCTTCTTCGATGACGGCACATCGGAGGTCATCGTCTATGATGTCGACAATGCCGAGAGCTGGTCGGAATGGATGCGCACTTACGACAGCAACGGCCAACTGACTGGCGAAACCTTTGTCGCCGACGCCGGCGGCAACACCTCGCCCGTCGCAGCCGGTGATCAGATCGAGACGCAGGAAGACACGCCGCTCGTCAACATCGATGTGCTGTCGAATGACAGCGACGCAGACGGCGATACACTGTCGATCGACGGTATACCGACGGCAGATCATGGCACCGTCACCGTCAACCCGGACGGTACGCTGAACTACACGCCCGACGCGGACTTCAACGGCACCGATACGATCACCTATGTCGTTTCCGACGGAAACGGCGGATCCGCGACCGGCACCGTCGCAGTCACCGTCACACCGGTCAATGACGGACCTGTCGCCAATGACGAAGCCTGGTCGACAATCGCCGGCACAAGCCTGAGCAATCTGGATGTGCTGGCCAATGACAGCGATCCGGAAGGCGACACGCTGTCGATCGATGGTACGCCGACGGCCGCGAATGGCACGGTCACGGTCAATGCGGACAGCACGATCAACTACACGCCGAATGCCGGCTTCATCGGCACAGACGAGATCTCCTATGTCGTCACCGACGGCAATGGCGGGACCGCGACGGCGACCGCGACGATCACGGTCGAACGCGGCAATGTCGCCCCGGTAACGAGCGCTGACGCGTTTGAAACGGCGGAAGATACCGCGCTGGAAAACCTCGACATTCTTGGCAACGACGTCGACGGGGATGGCGATACGCTGTCGCTCGACGGCACGCCGACGGCCGAGCACGGCACAGTATCCGTCAATCCGGACGGCACGATCAACTATACGCCGGACGCCGACTTCAACGGGGCCGACACGATCACCTACCAGGTGTCCGACGGCCATGGCGGCACGGCAACCGGGTCCGTCGCCATCAATGTTACGCCGGTCAATGACGGTCCCGTCGCCAATGACGATGCCTATACGACGACCGAAGGCGTCGGCCTGACCGGCCTGGATGTGCTCGCCAATGACAGCGATCCGGAAGGCGATGCACTGTCGATCGAGGGCACACCTATGGCTGCGAACGGCACGGTCACCGTCAATGCGGACGGCACGCTCAACTACAATCCGAATGCCGGTTTCGTCGGAATCGACCAGATCACCTATATTGTCAGCGACGGCAATAACGGCACCGCAACCGGCATCGCCGAAATCACGGTCGAAAGCGGGGAGCAGCCTTTCGATCCTTCAACAGGCGTCACCATCGGCATACTCGCGATCGATCCGTCCTCCTTCCTGCCGCGCAACAGCCGTCCCTTTACCGCGACGGGCGAGATGGCCGGCGCGCTCGACGACGGCTCGATCACGATCACCGACACGCAGGACCTGACCTTCGCCGATGACAACAGGGGCGAGACGGCGACCTCCTCCGGCTCGGTGGGTGGCATCAGCTGGACTGGCGTCGATACGGACAATGAAAGCCAGTGGGTGATCGAGAATGTCGCGACCGGCGAGCAGATCACCATCTTCCAGATCGACGTCGAGGGTTCGGTCCGCGAAAGCTATTGGGGCGCGACCGGGGAACTGGAAGAAGGTGCGCGCTATCGGGTTATCGACGCGAATTCCAATCCCGACGCGTCCGCGGGCGTTGCCTATGAGGACATGATCCTGGCGCCAGCGTCGCAGTCGTCCGCCACCTATGATGATATTGCAGTATCGAATTTCGATGACGCCGATGACGGCACGAGCGGCTGGGGTTCAGATTTTCGCAACGACTGGTCGGAATTTTTCTCCAACTGGCGCGATCATCACGGATTTTCTGGCGACTGGATAGTTTAGAACCGACCGACAATCTTTTGCCTGTCTCGAGAAATAAAAAAGCGGCCCGCAAGGGCCGCCTAAAGAGCAGTAATTAAGCGCCCTCATGTGACGGCGACAATACGTCTTCGCCACCCAACTAAAGCCAAGAACCCAAGCGCTCCGCCAAGAAGGGGAAGTGCGGCCGGAAGCGGGACCTCTGCATTAGCTTGGTATTCACCGGACATAATAAAACTATCACTCGATCCATCTGTTCCAATCGATTGCACATGCAAGCCGATGCGTAGCGTACCTGTCGGATCATCCCCGCTATTGAGATTGAATCCCGATTCGATTGCCGCAATCACGTCATCGAATTTTAGCGGCAAACCGTTATCTTCATTCAACTTAAGGACAAAAAGAACACCCAACTGCTCATCGATATCGACACCGTCTTTATTTAGGCCCGGCGATTCAGCAATGGTATTAAATTCTTTAGTAGGCTCAAACGGCACCGGCAAATTGTTGCCAGCAGGCAAACCTGTATTCCCTTTATCCGTAACCTTGAAGTCAACTACGCCCGGCTCGTCGAGATCTTCAAAAAGGGTTGAAATTCCGAGCAAGGTACCGTCATCAAAAGAGATTTTAGTGATAGAACTTGCAATTGGGCCAAGATTGAAGAACGTGAATAGCGCTTGGCCGTAAGTCACACCTTCAATAACAGTGGTACCGGCGTCGGATACAACAACCTTCAGCTGATTATCGATTTTATCAGCAGCCTGTGGATTCCCATCCGGACCTTCGTCAATCCACGAAAAGCCGTACTCCATCGGAACAGCGTTCGCGTTTGTCGCAAACAATCCCAGTGACAAGACGACGCAACCCAGAATGCCAATTGCTCGTCCGGAACTAGCCAACCGGTTATTCCTACTACCTGCTTGATCGAAAACAGAATTGCACGCTACTGAAAACATGTCGCACCAACCCCAGCGAAAACAGTTAACGTAAAGTTAACCCTAAAATCTTGCGGTTTGCAAGTTTTTTCAATAACGCAACGTAAGCTCCTGAAGTTATGATTAATTCGCAGAAGTTGTCGGTCGCGGAACAGAAACTCGTTTCACCCCAACGCCACCATTTCCGAGACCAGCCTCTCCCCCTGCCCGGCGCTTTCTCGCGCGCCATAGACCTCCGCCAAGGCCCGCGCCGCGTCAGGCTCCAGTCCCAGCGCACGGATCATTTCCAGATAATAGCCAAGGTCCTTCGCCGCATTGGCGATGGTGAAGTTGAAGCTTGAGGTGTCGCCTTTGGTGAAGGCGGGGGCGAGGCGATCGAGAGCGGTGCTGCGACCTCCGCCCCTGGCGAGGACATCGCAGAACGTGTCGAGCGAAACGCCCGCTTCGCGCGCGGCGACGGCGGCCTCGTTCAGGACAGCGGCGAAGCCGAGCGAGACGAAATTGTGCAGGAGTTTCAGGGCGTGGCCGCTGCCGGTTTCGCCGGCATGCGTGATATTCTCGGCAAAGCATTGGAGCATCGGCCGCTGTGCCCCCAGCAGGGCCGCGTCGCCGCCGACGATCAGATTCAGGCGGCCTTCGGCAGCCTCCTTCGGCGTGCGGGTCATCGGCGCATCGAGGAACAGGCCGCCGGCTTCCACCACCTTCGCGGCCATGTCTTTTGTGGTCTCGGGAAGCGACGTCGAACAGTCGATGATCACGGTGCCCGGGCTCAGGGCCTCCAGCAATCCGCCCGGCCCCGCCAGCACGGCTTCGACCTGTGGCGCGCCGGTGACCACGAGGATGATCGTGTCGCATTGCGCTGCGATATCGGCGACTTGCCCTACACGCCTCGCGCCGGCGGCTTCGAGATCGCCGGTTGGCTGGTTGCCGGCGTGATCGAGAAAGACGAGCGGCCAGCTCGCTTTCAGCAAATTCGCCGCGATACCGTGGCCCATCCGGCCAACGCCGATCACTCCGATCGTCTTCATGCTCCCTCCCCTTCGATCCGCTGCATGGAGACAGAAGCTTTATCGCGTTTGCCGGCGGCGAAACAGATATCGGGTCAGGTCGGGGCCTCGCGCTTACAGATTGGCGGCGTCCGGCAAGTTCCAGGGTGGCGGGTCGAATTCGCGGCGGATATGCTCGACGAAGGTCTTCACCTCCTGGCGCGAGGCCTTGTGGCGGGGCACCCAGGCCTTGAACCAGATCGGAACGACCGGAAAGTCGGGCATGAGCGAGACAAGTTCGCCCTTTTCCAGCGGTTCGCGGGCCAGGAATTCCGGCACGATGGCGAGGCCCAGCCCCTTGATCGCGGCGTCGACCATGATGCGGCTGTCATTGACCGTGTAGCGCGCATGGATATCGACCGAGATTGGGCCGCTCGGGCTGGAAAACGCCCAGGTGTGGCCGACCGGCACGAAAACCAGACATTCATGGCCGACGATATCGGCCGGCGCGCGCGGCACCTCGCGGTGTTCCAGATATCCGGGCGAGGCCACGAGCACGCGCGGATAGGGATTGATGGGGATCTCGGTGACGCCACCGAAGGATTGCGGCAGCGCGCCCAGCGACACATCGAATCCCTCCTCCAGCGGATTGACCGGCCTATCGAGCAGCAGCAGCTCGATGGTCATGTCCGGATGGAGGACCTGGAAGCGGTTGACGGATTCGCCGACGAAATAGGTGCCGATCGTCGTTGTCGCACGCACTCGCAGGGAGCCGCGAATGCCCGAGCGCTCCCGGTTATAGAGGGCATCCTCCATCTCGGCGACCAGTTCCTGCAGGCGCGGCTGCAGGCGTTCGGCTTCCGGCGTCAGGGTCAGCGCGCGGGTGGTGCGCTCGAACAGGCGCGTGCCGATCTCGTCCTCCAGCCGGCTGACGCGTTTCGATATCACCGAGGGCGTGGTGCCGATGGCGCGCGCGGCGCTGGAAAAGCCGCCCAGCCGCGCGCTGTAGAGAAATGCCTTAATGTCGATCAGCAAGGGCATGGCGAGCCGACGATCCTCCCGGCCTGATCTCTGGTCTCACGCGAAGCCGGCGCGGGATCGGCCTGCCGCGCGGTTGCGAATTGGCGGAAGAGAGTGGGTGTCGAACCCACCCAGGACCGGCTGACGGCCCTACCCGGATTTGAAGTCCGGACGCCCCACCGGGGACGATTCTCTTCCAATGACTGGTTTGCCCGCCCCGCTTGCGCCCGCCGAACCGGCATATTCGGCAAGACGGTGCGGGACGATGCGGCGCAGATCCCCGCGCCGTGATGTAAGTCCGTTTCGATCGAAATATTCGAGGATCTCGATGGCAACCTTGCGGCCATTTTGCAGCCGGTCGCGAAATTGCGCGGCGGCGAAAAAACCGTCTTCCTGCGCTTTGGCGATATCGGCGGCAATGCCGGCCATTTCCTTCACGGCCTCGCTGAGGAAAAAACGGTCCGGCGCAAGTTCGATGACGCTTTGTTGCCGCGCCATCGCCTTGAGGACCCGCCGCACGTCGAAGGTGCGTTCGCCCAGCAATTCGGCGCATTCGCGGCCCTGTGGCGGGCGGAACCGGAAATCGCCCGACAGGCAGGGCTCGATCTTCAGCCACAGGCCCCGATCGCGCTTGTCCAGCGCCAAACGGTGTTCCGGCAGGCGAACGGCTCCGCCACCGAAGGCGAGCGTGCCGTCGGCAATCAGGGCCTGAATGATTACCGCTGCGGTTTTCGCCGGCAGGCGCGGTTCCAGCCGGGCGGCCAGCCAGGCGATGCCGGGACCCAGCAATTGCGGGTTCTCGCGGTGATATGCCGCCAGCGTCGAGCGGGCGCTGTCGCATATTTGCTTCCAGATTTCCGGCGAAACCAGCAAGTCTCCCTCGGCGACGCCGACACGGACATGCGGAACGAGAGGCAGCGCTGCTTCCGCCTGATCCAGCCGCATCGCCCGGTCGCGGGCGAAAGCGGCGAGATCGACCGCGTAGGGCGGACATTCAAGCAGGCCCGCAAGCACGCCGGCGGCATTGTGCCTCGCCAGCGCGTCGAGTTGCGCCCGCCTTTGCGGTGTCTTGCGGCGGCGCTGCGGGCCGCGCAGGTCGAGGAAACAGCCGCCGCCCATGGTTCGCGAGCCGGACGTGTCGCGGATGATGAAGCGATCGCCGACAGCCGCGGCGATCGGCCTGACCAGCACGAGCTGCACCCGGCCGGCGCTGCCCGGCACGAGCGGTTCTTCCTGCAGCAGCGCAATGCGTGCGCCGGTTTCGCTCGCGGCATGATGCAGGCGCACCGGCGTCCAGTGTTTCAAGGCACGCGGTTCGCCGCCAAGCAGCTTCAATTCGGCGTCGATCCTGTCTGCCGGGGCGTGGGCGGCGCGGTTCAGCACCACATCGCCGCGTCCGACAGTCTCGACGGAGATCCCCTCGCCCGCGAGATTGAGCGCGCAGCGGTCGCCGACATGGCCGCGCCGGACCGGCCGGTTTTGCGCATGGATCGATCGGATGCGCGCTTCAAGCCCCGACGGGCTGACCAGAACCATGTCATCGACAGCAACCGAGCCCGACAACACCGCGCCGGTTACCACGGTGCCGACGCCCTGCAGGCTGAAAGACCTGTCTACCGCGAGGCGGAACAGGCCCTCGCCATCGCGCGCGGACTGCTGCTCCGTTGCGATCAGGGCGTCGCGCAGTTCATCCAGCCCTTCGCCGGTCACCGTCGACACCGGCAAGACGGGCGCGCCTTCGAAGACCGTTCCGGCCAGAAGTGCCTCGATCTCGGCGATCACCTCTGCGCGCCGCTCGGCCGAGACAAGGTCGCATTTGGTCATTGCGACGATGCCGCGCGACAGGCCGAGAAGCGAGACGATATCGAAATGTTCGCGGGTCTGCGGCATGACGCCGTCATCGGCCGCCACGGTCAGGAGCAGGAAATCGATACCGGTTGCGCCGGCCAGCATGTTGCGGACAAACCGGTCATGGCCGGGTATGTCGACAAAGCCGAGCACGCCTTCGCCGACAGGCATATAGGCGAAGCCCAGATCGATAGTTATACCGCGCGCCTTTTCCTCGGCGAAGCGGTCTGCGTCGACTCCGGTCAGGGCTTTCACCAGCGACGTCTTGCCGTGATCGATATGGCCCGCGGTCCCTACAATCATGCTTCGCCGCCACTCTCGGAGATTGATTCCGGGTTCGCGTCCAAGGCGCTGAAATTGCGAAGGAATGCGGTCTCGTCCTCAAGGCAGCGCAGATCCAGCAGCAGCGCGTTCTCGGCGATACGGCCGATCACCGGCATGGGCAGCTTTCGTAGCCTCGCCGCCAGCCGGTCGAGCGCGCCTCCGCCTCCGGCCGGCTTGAGCGCCAACCCTGCGCTCGGCAGCGTCTCCACCGGCACAGCGCCCGAGCCGACCTGGCTGGCACAATCGGCGATCTCGACCGTGATATGCGGTCCAAACAGGTCAGCCACCTGCGGTGCGACACGGCGGGCGCAGGCCTCGATCTCCTCCTTCGTGCGCGCGAGATGACGGCAGGTCGGCAGTTTTTCGGCGAGGCTGTCCGGATCGCGATAGATCCTGAGAGTCGCCTCGATGGCGGCCAGGCGGATCTTGTCGACGCGCAGCGCCCGTTTCAGCGGATTGCGGTTGATTGTCTCGATCAGCGCCTTGCGGCCGACGATGAAGCCGGCCTGCGGACCGCCGAGCAGCTTGTCGCCGGAAAATGTGACGATGTCCGCGCCTGCCGCCACCGCCTCGGCAACGGTGGGCTCATGCGGCAGGCCGAAGCGGGCCAGATCGACGAGCGTGCCGGAGCCAAGATCGTCGACCAGCGGAATACCGGAGGCGCGCGCCAGGTCTACCAGATCCTTCGCGGGGACGTCTTTCGTGAAGCCCTCGATGCGGTAATTTGAGGTGTGGACCTTCATGAGAAGGCCCGTTTCCTCGTTCACCGCGTTCTCGTAATCGCGCTTGTGGGTACGGTTGGTGGTGCCGATTTCGACCAGCCGCGCGCCGGCGCGGGCCATGATCTCCGGCATGCGAAATGCGCCGCCGATCTCGATCAGTTCGCCGCGCGATACGATCGCACCCTTGCCTTCCGCGAATGTGTTGAGCACCAGCAGCACGGCCGCCGCGTTGTTGTTGACGACGGTCGCGTCCTCCGCGCCGGTCAATTCGCAGATGAGGTCGCGGACGAGGTCGTCGCGCTCGCCGCGGCGGCCTTCTTCGACATCGAATTCGAGCGCCACGGCGTTGCGCATCGCCTCGGTGGCCGCCTCGATCGCTTCTTCGGCGATCAGGGCGCGGCCGAGATTGGTGTGCAGAACGGTGCCGGTCAGGTTGAAGACCGGCTTCAGGCGAGGTGCGTTGCGCTCGTCCAACGTTTCTTCGGCGGTCGAGGCCGCACCGGCGGGTGAGATGTCGAGAGTGCCGCTTTCGCGCGCCACCGCGAGGGCATCGCGGACCGCGCCGACGGTCGCGGCATGGCCGAACCGTGCAACCAGGTCTTCCCCGAGCGGCGTGCGCAGCACCTTGTCCACCGATGGGAGCCGCCGCGCCTTGCGCGCTTCCTCGCTATGTCCGTGCATCGCCGCTACATCCTGCCGACGGGATCAGGCGTTCCGCCACGCACCGGTCGCGAGATACTGGTCGATGGCGACAGCGGCGGCGGCGGCATCGCCCATCGCGCCGGCCGCGCGGTGCGGCGATCCGCGGCGGACATTGCCGGCCGCGCATATGCCCTTCGTGGCAGCGCGCATCGACGCATCGACCTCGATGCGGCCGGTCTCGTCCAGCGCAACGAGGTCTGCGACGAGCGATGTGTTGGGAACAAGCCCGATGAAGACGAAAATCGCATCCGTCTCGATGTCCTCCTCCGCACCCGACGCGGCATCCTTCAGCTTGACATGGGTAACGCTGTCGTCGCCCAGGATCTCGGTCGGGACGGCATTATAGCGTATTTCGATCTTCGGGTTTTCCTCGATGGCCTCGCGATACTTCGCCTGACCCGTTAATGCGTCGCCACGCGTGACCATGATCACCTTATCCAGATGGTCCGCGAGGACGAGCGCCTCCTGCATGGCGGAATCACCGCCGCCCGCGACGACGGCCGTCTTGCCGCGCAACAGCGGCGCATCGCAGCCGGCGCATTCGCTGACGCCCTTGCCTTCGAGGCGCTCCTCGCCCGGTATTTCCAGCTTCGCCATGGCGGTTCCGGTGGCTATGATCAGGCTGCGCGCAAGGACATCGCCCTCGTCGCTTGTCACACGCCATTTGTCGCCGTCGGCGACAATGGCAGTGGCCGGCGAATCCATGAATGTCGCACCCACTTCCTCGGCCTGTTCCTGCGTGATCGGGCAGAGATCGTAGCCCGGGACGCCCTCGGCATGGCCCGGCACGCCGTCGATCTTCTCGATCTTGATCAACTCGCCGCCCGGCACGCCGTCGGTCATCACCACGGTACTGTGGCCGAGCCGCGCCACGGTCAGGGCTGCGCTCAGCCCCGCCAATCCGGCCCCGATGATGGCGACGTCAAATTCCTGGCTCATGGTCTGGATCTCGTTTTCCTATTCGATGACAATTGCGGGTGCGCCTTCTTCGGCATGCCCGATGATGGCGGCGGCCGGGTAGCCGGCGGCGACGATGTCGGCCAGAACGGCCTCGGCGCGCTCGGGCGCGACCGCGACCAGCAGGCCGCCCGAGGTCTGCGGATCGGCGAGGAGAAGGCGCCGCCAGTCCGGGAACCCGTCCGGCAGGTTCACTTCCTCGCCGTAGCTCGCCCAGTTGCGATGCGACGCCCCGGTAATGTATCCGCCCTCGGCGAATGCGGCCGCCCGGGAGAGAAGCGGCACCGCATCCGCCGAGAGCCGCAACCGAAGGCCCGAACCGCGCGCCATTTCCAGCCCGTGGCCGAGAATGCCGAAACCGGTAACGTCGGTGATTGCGCGGACGGCCTCGTCCCGGGCCAGATCCATGCCGATGCTGTTCAGCAGGGTCGTCGTTGCGATCAGCTCGTCATAGGCGGCATCGTCCAGATCGCCCTTCTTGAAAGCCGAGGAATAGACGCCGACGCCGATCCCCTTCGTCAGGATCAGCGCGTCGCCGGGCTTCGCGCCGGAATTGAGGCGCAGATTGGCGGTCAGGCAAATGCCGATGACCGCGAGGCCGTAAATGGGTTCCGGCGCATCGATCGAGTGGCCGCCGGCCACGGGAATGCCGGCATCGGAACAGACCGACGCGCCGCCATTGAGGATGGCGCGCACCATTTCGGGGGCGATCTTGTCGACCGGCATGCCCAGCACGGCGAGCGCCATGATCGGCCGGCCGCCCATCGCATAGACATCAGAGATCGCGTTGGTGGCGGCGATGCGGCCGAAATCGCGCGGATCGTCGACGACAGGCATGAAGAAGTCGGTCGTCGCGATGACGCAGGTCTCGCCATCGATCCGGTAGGCTGCGGCATCGTCGCCGGTCTCGGTGCCGACCAGCAGGTCCGGGAAGGCGCTCATCGCCGGCTGGTCGGCCAGAAGGTCGCGCAGGACCGCTGGCGACAGCTTGCATCCGCAACCGCCGCCATGGGCGAGACTGGTCAGGCGAAAGAGCTCGTGATCGATGCGCTGCACGTCGCCCATGGTCATTGCCCCCGGGCGATTTCAGTCGAATCGCGAAAAATGGTGTCTGCGCTGACCATGCCTGTTTCCTCCCGGGCCTGCGTTACAGGTCCAGAAAGCACATGAAACGGCGGTGCACTATTCGGGCCACCAGAAAAATTGGCTTCGCGAAACGCGAAAGCCGGGCGACAGACACCCGGCGATCATACTTCATTTCGCGAAAAATAGCTTACCGCCAATCGTCCACCAGAACGATCGGTTCCTTGCCCTTGGTCATCGTGCCGACGCCAAGGCCGCGGAACCGTCCGCTGATCATCTTGAAGGCGCCCTGGGTTTCTCCGCCCATGACGACGATGTTGATGTCGCCCGGCGAGAATATAGAGATCATCTCGTCCGGCGCGGCTTTCCACCGGCCAGCGAAGGGCTCGATACCGGCGACCGCTTTCGGCTTGAGCAGCGTCGTCACCCACTGATCGTCCCAATAGAGCTTGGCCGGCATTTTCGCGTTCTCGGCGCACCACTCGATCAGGCTTTGTTTGGAAAAGCCCAAATCATCGAAGGCGCGGGCGACAATCGGATCCATCACGATCAGCGGCGGGCTATAGTGGTCGGTCGCCGTCAGGCAGCGGATGAACTTCTCTTTCCAGGATTCGCGCGGTCCGAAGCCGGACTGGGTGTACCAGCCGCCGAAGAAGACGCTGACGGTGGAGTCGGTCGGCTTGTAGCCGTTGTCGACATGGAACGGCGCCCAGGGGCTCGCTTCCTCGTTTTCGGCGAAACAGGCGGTGTAGTTCCAGATCGAGCCGACCGAGCCCATATAGGTGTCGCCGGGAACGGAGCCGCCCTGCACGTTCTGCGAGGTCAGGCAATAGGCGCGGCCGATGGTGGCGTTTGCGTGGTTATACGGCCCCATCGCGCCAATGCCGCTGTTCATGCCGATCTCGTCGCGGATCGGTCCGTTGACGATGGACAGCGCGGCCCAGCTGGTCGTGCTCGACGAGCGGGCGGACACGCCGCTTGCCGCCAGCGCCAGGATGACCGGCAAATATTCCGGCCGCGCGCCGGCCATGACCGCATTGACGGCAACCTTTTCGACATCGAAGGCCCAAGCTTCGCGGAAGGCGGTCGGGCGCATCTGCCCGACCATCTTGTCGGCTGCCTGCGATGTGCCCTTCAGCATAGCCTCGACGCGTTGCTCTGTCGGCAGATAGATCGGCAGCTTGTCGGTCCAGTGGTTCTCGAGGAAGAGCTGGTGCAGGTTCTCCTCGGTGTCGGGCTCGAGGAAGCGCGGCCGTTCGCGCTCGAAGGTCGCGCCCTTCAGATCCTCATCGGTGAGCGGCTGGGTCAGCCCTTCGATGACGCCCTGCATGAAGGGGCGCTTCTCGATCGGGTCCATGCCCTCGATATAGGCGCGCAATTCCGATGCCGTGCGACCGACGACAGGCTGCGGCACGTAGCAATTGCGCAGCGTCGGCATGCCGCCGGTCCGCGCCGTCGCCTTGGCGAGGCGGGCGAAGGCATGGGTGGAGACCGGGATCGTCGGGATCCCCTGTTCTTCCAGTGCTAATGCGAAGCCCACGACCGTGGGACAGCAGGTGCTTCAGAGGCCGACGCCCATGATGGCGGCGTCTCCGTCCGCCACCACCCGGGCCCGCATCTCGGGGTCGTCCTGCCAGCTTTCCCGGGGCTTTATGATCCGGGTTTCAACCGACGGCATGTTCTCGGCGAACCACTTGCGCAACTCTTCCATGAACACGTCGGCATTATCGAACAATGCGTCGATGAGATAGACGACCTTGCCGTCCAGCGACATCGGCCGGTTGGCGAGACGTTTGCCGACCACTTTCGGCGGGAAACCCCGCGGATCGAGCACCCTGATCTTGTCTGCCATCTCAATCCCCCGCTTTGCGATACGATGAAAGCCGCCCATCGTCTTGCGAACAGCCAACCTCTTTCATACTCGAAACTGGCCCAAAGCGCCGCGCCTGTCAACTCGGCAAGAACCGCATCAAGCCCTTGATTTCACGTCCTTTTCGCATTTCGCGAAAGCATTTTTTCCGGTTTTTCCGGAGGGCTCGGGAATGCCCCCAGCCCGCCCGCACGCAATCAGACCTTGTCCATTTCCTTGACCTTGTCGCCCCCCGCGACCGAGTATTTCATCGGCACCTTGCGGGTGGCGAAGAACTCGTCGAGCGTCTCGCCGCGGAAAGCGGCATAGACTTCCGGGTTGGACACGCCGACCACGGCGGCCAGCTTCTCGAGCATGAAGAAACTCACGCCGCGGCGGATCATCTCGATCCATTTCCGGTTCTTCACCAGGTCGATTTCCTCGTCCGTCAGCCCGCGCTCGGCGGCCAGTGCGTCGAAGTCACTGACGAACCGCTCGCGATACTCGGGAATGATGAGATCGTGCAGGAAGGAATTCAGCCGGAAATTCTCATGGCTGCGAGCATGGGTGAAGGGATAAGTGCCTTGCACGGTTTCCGCGCCGGCAAGATGATAGCCCATATGCTCGCGATAGGCCTCGATTTCGGCCTTGTCCGGCTCGCCGCCCAGATCTTCGAAGACTAGAGTGGCGATGTTGGTCACTGACGGGGCATAGGTCTGCTTGTGGACGAGCTTTACGTCGTCGGAGAGCGCGCCGCGCATGATCAGCCACATGATGACTTCGGCGCCCTCCATGCCGCCATTGACGACATAGTCGGCCAGGCGCATGTCGACCAGCTTCTGCGGTTCCTTCTCCAAAAGGTCAAGGAACTCGTTATCCCAGTCCTCGTTGATGAAGCCGGCGCGTTCGCCATGGACCTGATGGCTGAGACCGCCGGTCGCCATGATCGCGACGTTCAGATCCTCCGGATAGCTCTCGATCGCCTTGCGCAGCGACTTGCCGAGTTTCCACATCCGCTTCGGCGTGGGGATCGGCAATTGCAGCAGTCCGCATTGCAGCGGCACCACCTTGCCGGGCCAGGGACCGTTCTCGTCGCCCAGCATGGACAGCGGCGACAGCATGCCGTGGTCGACCGGCTTGCCCTGGAAAAAGGACATGTCGAATTCGTCGGCGGTCAGCGCCATGGCGATGTGCTGCGACAGGCCCAGATGCCCCTTCGCCGGCGGCACGTCGCGCGGACCGCCCCCCTCATCGGCCGGATAATAGGTGTCATCGATCCCCATCGAGAAGAAGGGGTAATGATCGAAAAAGAAGGATGTGACGTGGTCGTTATAGATCAGGAACAGGACGTCGATCTTCTTCTTCTGAACCCAGTCGCGCACCACGTCGAAGCCGTCGAAGATCGGCTTCCATGCCGGATCGTTTTCCTTGTGGGTATCCTTGGCGTAACCGATTGTCGGTGAGTGCGAGGCGCCGATGCCTCCGATGATCCGTGCCATTTGCCTGTCTCCTCTGCCCTGGCTCTGGCGGCGCGCTCTGGCGCATCCCGCGTACGTTATATCTACGCGCCCCGATCAACTGGACAATTCATCGTTTTTAGACTTATCGTTCACTCCAGTGAACGATAAGGAGATTGCGATGCGGTGGACTATCGATGACGTGCCGGTTTTCGTGGCCGTGGTCGACCAGAATGGCGTGACCGCCGCCGCCCGCGCGCTCAGCATGCCGAAATCGACGGTTTCGAAGGCTCTGGGCCGGCTGGAGGAAGCGCTCGGATTGCGCCTGATCGAGCGCAATTCGCGCAATCTGCGCATCACAAGCGAGGGCGAGACCTTTTATCGCCAGGCTGTCTTGATCATGGAACAGGTACGCGAGGCGGACGCGGCGATGGCCGGGCTGAACGCGGTGCCGTCCGGCCGGCTCGTCGCGGCGCTCCCACCGGCGCTCTGCCAGGAACTGGTGGCGCCCAATCTCGCCTCGTTCCGGGCGCGCTATCCGGCGGTCGAGCTCGACCTGATCGTCACCAGCCACGGCGTGGACTTGCTGCGCGATCAGGTCGATGTCGCCGTCGTCGTCGGACCGCAGCAGGATTCCGACCTGATCTCGCGGACGCTCTATTCCGGTCCGCTGATCTGGGTCGCCAGCCCGCGGTACCTTGCCGCCAATTCGCTCGGCAGGGACACGGGAGAGCTTCTGTCGCATATCCAGATCTGCGAGAAACGTTACGGCCTCGCCCGCTTGCCGGTTCATGTCGACGGCGAGCCGGCGCATATGGACCTCAGCCGCGGGGTCAGCCATGCAAACGATCCGATCTCGGTGCGCGCCGCGGTTCTCGGCGGTTCGGGAATATCGCTGTTGCCGGAACTCTATTGCCGCGGGCAGTTACGTCGCGGCGAACTGACCGAAGTGGCGAAACACATCAGTTTCGATCTCTCCGCGTCGGTGCTGTCCGTCGTCTATCCGAGCCGGCGGCTGATGTCGCCGAAGACACGCGCCTTTCTCGATTTCCTCGACGAGGTCGTATCGAACCGGTAGTCGCAGTCGGGTCGATCCTACTGGATCAGCACATCGACGGTGGTCGCCTTGCCGGCGGCATCGATGACGGTGAGTTTCGAAAAGCCCTTGCCGTCCGGCATCCATGTCGCCGTGCGGCGGCGGAAGACGCCGTCGAGCGGCTGGCCGTTGGCGATCCAGCGGAACGGCGCCTTGCCGCCCTGCAGTTTCAGGACCAGCGGCGAGAAATCCGCGCCCGATGACTCCGCCAGTTCGATGCGCGCGCCTTGCGGCGGATAGACGATCTCGGGGCCGGTCATCGTCCCGGCGACGGGAACAAGTTTCGCGCTTTTCGGGACGAAGCGCTTCAGGCCTTCCGGGAGGTCCGCGCGGGCAATTGCCTTCGTGCCGGGTGGCGGTCCGGCGAACGGCACGGGTTCGAGCCCCGAACGGGCGAAGGCTTCGAACAGGATCGGCGCCGCCGTGCCGCCACCTGTCGAACCGGGCACCGCGCCATTGTCGGCACGCCCGACCCAGACACCCAGCACGTAACGGCCGTCATAGCCGATCGACCATGCGTCACGATAGCCGTAGGATGTGCCGGTCTTGTAGGCGATGGGACGCGGGGCGGAGGCAGCTGGCACGGGAACGCCGGTCAGGATGTCGCCGACCTGCCAGGCGGCCTTGGCCGACAGGACGGTCCTCAGCCGGTAAGGCGCGCGGACGCCATGCACGCCGTCCACCAGCGTCACCGCATTGCCGCCATTGGCGAGCGCCGCATAGGCCTGCACCAGATCGGCGAGCGACAGGCCGACGCCGCCGAGACCGATCGCCAGGCCCGGCCGCTCCTCCTTCGGCAGGACCGGCTCCAAGCCGCTGCGCCTCAGCCGCTGCATCAGTGCCGCCGGTCCGACCGATTCCAGCAATTGCACCGCCGGCACGTTGAGCGACAATTGCAGCGCCTCGCGCACCGTCACGTCGCCTTGATAAAGTGTGTCGAAATTCTCCGGCCTGTAGCCGGAGAAATTGGTCGGCCGGTCGCGCATCATCGTTTCGGGCACGACGATGCCCTGCTCCAGCGCCAGCCCGTAGATGAAGGGTTTCAATGTGGAACCGGGCGAGCGCGGCGCGCGCGTCATATCGACCCAGCCGGCGCGCGACGTGTCGAAATAATCCGCCGAGCCGACCTCCGCCAGCACCTCGCCGGTGCGCGCATCCGCCAGCATCATGGCGAGCGACAGTTTCGGCCCGAGCCGCCGTACCGCATTGCGCGCGACGGTTTCCAGCGACGCCTGGATATCCCGGTCGATGGTGAGTTCGATCCTTTCGGCGTCCGGCTTCGCGCGCATCGCTGCGTCAGCGAGATGCGGCGCCAGCGCCGGCAGGCCGCGCCTCTTGCCGGACAGGCGCGCAGCCGAAGCGCGCGCCACTTCGAACGGCTCGATCACGCCGGCATCGGCCATGCGCTCGAGCACCCGGTCGCGCGCCGCCTTCGCGTTTTCCGGATGCCGGTCCGGCCGCCGCGTCTCGGGCGATTGCGGCAGGGACACGAGGAGAGCCGCTTCCGACAGGCGCAGTTTTTTCGGCTCCTTGCCGAACCATGCGAGCGATGCCGCGCGAATACCCTCGATGTTGCCGCCATAGGGGGCGAGCGTCAGGTAGCGTTCGAGGATCTGGTCCTTGGTGAGCTTGCGCTCGATCTGCACGGCGCGGAACATCTGCCGGAGCTTGACGGAGATCGACTGGCCGCCGCCGACCTCCATCAGCCGGGCAAGCTGCATCGTCAGCGTCGAACCGCCCGAGACGATACGGCCATTGACCGCGAATTGGACGCTGGCGCGCAGCATGGCGACCGGATCGACGCCATGGTGGTCACGGAAACGCTTGTCCTCATAGGCGATCAGCATCTGCAAGAATTGCGGATCGACCTCGCCGAGACCGACCGGCAGGCGCCAGCGCCCCTCCTCCGTGGCGAAGGCGCGCAAAAGCTTTCCGTCTCGGTCGACGACCTGCGCGGAAACCGGCACGTCGGCGATCGGCGGCAATGGATAGATACGGTCGAGCGCGAGGAAGGTTCCCGCCCCCAAAAGGGGCATTGCGGCCACGGCAATCGCCGCAGCCGCGATGATCCGTCTCGCCTTCTTCCCCGGCCGCCGCATGATCACTCGGCCGAGACGATCATCCGGCCGGTCGCCGTGCGCGCCGACAGTTCGGGACGGTACATGTCCTCGACGCTCGCCGCCGGATGGGCGTAATTGCCGGGCGACACGGCGCGGACGACATAGGCGAAGGAGAATTCCCGGTCGCCGCGGCCCGAGCGGTTAAAGGCGGCGACGAAACGGTCGTCGCGATACTCGCTATGGGCGTAGGAGACATTGCCGAGCCAGTCGAAATTCTTCAGTTCGGCCGATCCCATGATCCGGGGATTGTCGATCTCGAAGCCCGCGGGCAGCAGGTCCGTCACCAGCACGCGCGACGGCCATGCATTGAGTTCGTTGACGGTCAGCACGACGACGTAGCGCTCGTTCTGTTTCACCTCCGCGACGCTGACCTCCACGCCTGCAAGCGTGTAGTAGCGGCGCTGGATGGCGAAGCCGTCGCCGCCGGCCGGCAGCGGCTGCTTCGGCGCAGCGACCGTGGTGATGGTCAGCTCGACCGGCTTGTCGCCCTTGTTGGCCACCCGGATCGGGTTGATCTCGAGGTCGGAGCCCTCGACGCGCTCGGCGAACGGGCCGTCATGCGCGGCGCCGTTGACGTCGAGATCGAGATTGTCCTCGCCGGCGATCGCGCGGGCGGCGAGCAACATCCAGGCCTCGTCCTGCGTCGAGGTCCAGCGCACCGATTTGCGTATGCCGGAGACGTAGCCGATCATCTCCTCGACAGAGGAAACGGAGGGCTGGGTCTCGGCGGCGAGCGCCAGCATCGCGGCGCCGTCGCGCAACCGCGAGCCGTAATCCGTGCGCCAGACCGATTGCGGCGCGGTCGCCCGGGCCAGTCGCAGCGCCGAGGCGAAGGCGTTTTCCGCGCCGGTCTGGTCGCCATAGAGCGCAAGGCTCGCGCCGAGTTGCGCGCGCGACATGGGGCTCGAGAATTCGCCGATCTGGCTTTCGGAGTAGTAGCGCAGATCGGTCAGCGATGCGCGGCGATTGCGCGCCAGCACGTAGAGCGCATAGGCGATCTCGCTGCCTCCAGCCGAGAGATCATTGTTGTAGGCGAGCGTGTTCTGGAGATTGTCCAGCGCCTGCATCATCGCCTGTTCCGGCACGTCATAGCCCTGCTCGCGCGCCCTCGTCAGGAAGTCCGTCACATAGGCGTCGAGCCACGGATCGCCGCCGCCCGGCCCCCAGAGACCGAAGCTGCCGGCGGAGGACTGGTAGTTCAACACCCGGTCGATCGCGCCCTGGATACGGTCCTTCAGATCGGGATCGTCCGGCAGGCCCGCCGTCTTTGCCAGTTGCGAGACATAGAGCAGCGGCAGCGCGCGGCTCGTGGTCTGCTCCGCGCAGCCATAGGGGTAACGGTCGAGCGTCATCAGGAGCGACGGGATGTCGAAGGCCGCATCGCGCGTGACGCCGACCGAGACGGAGGCCCCGTCGAGGATGCTCGCCGCGAGCAATTCGCCATCGACTGTGACCGCGCCGCCATTGGCCGCGAGCGGCACCTGCATGCGCGTCGTCACGGGCAGCGTATCGGCGCGCACCGGAATGTAGCGGGTCGTTTCCAGCGCCATGCCGTCGGCGTGGGTAAGCCTCACCACGACCGTGCCGGAGCCTATCTCCTGCGCCGTCAGTTGCAGCCGGATGGACTCCCGCGCTCCGGAGGCCAACGCCACCGTCATCGACTGGACGCTTGCCGCCAGTTCCTCGCTCGGCGCGACGCTGAGCTGATAGTCTCCGGCCGGGCCGTCGGTATTGGCGAGTTCGACCAGCATCTGCGCCGTATCGCCGACCGCCATGAAGCGCGGCGTGCTCGCCATGATGACCACCGGATCGCGGATGATCAGGTCCTGCGTGGCGTGGCCGACCCCCTCGCCCGACCATGCGACCGCCATCAGACGCGCCGTGCCGTTGAATTGCGGCACGTCGAAACTGACCGTCGCCTTGCCGTCGGCGTCGAGACGGACGATGCCGGAATAAAGCGCCAGCAGTTTCTCGGTCGGCGGGCTCCCCTTGGAGCCGAGCGCCATGCCGTCGCCGCCGGTGCGCAGCTTGCCCATCTCGCCCGCGGAACCGTCGATCAGCCGGCCGTAGAGATCGCGCATTTCGAGGCCGAGGCGGCGCTGGCCGAAATACCAGTCGTCCGGCGCCGGCGGCTCGTAGCGGGTCAGGTTGAGAATGCCGACATCGACGGCGGCGAGCGTCACATAGGCTTCCTCGCCCGCCTTCAGGCCGGAAACCGAAATCGGTACCGACAGAGTCGAGTTGGGTTCGATGCGTTCCGGCAGATCGAGCGCGACGGCGAGCTTTCGGTCGCCCGGATCGACGGCGAGCCATTTGACGCCGATGGCGCGCATCGGCATGCGCGTCTCCTCGGCATCGCCCGGCCGGAACAGCGTCGCCGTCACATAGGCGCCGGCGCCCCAATCCTCGCTGACCGGTATATCGACGGTCGTCCCGCCTTCCGGTACCGAGGCCGAGAAAGTCTGCAGCAGCCGCTCGGAACCAATGGTGATCAGCGCTTCGCCGGCGAAACGCGGCGATATTTTCAACTGCGCCGTATCTCCCGGCGCGTATTCGGCCCTGTCGAGCGCGATTTCCAGCCCGTCCGGCGTGTCGGTCGAGGACGCCTCGACATACCAGCCGGCGTGGAACTCGACGCTCGAAATCGGCCCGGCATCGTCCGGCGAGGAGACATCGAGCCGGTAGCGGCCCCAGTCGACGGCGGAAGAGATCGCGCCCGCCTCCCCGGCGGTCACGTCGATCGTCCCGGAGGCGATCTTCGTCGTCAGTTCGACCGGCTCGTATTTCCAGTAAGTCCCGTCGCGGTACCACTGGTAATGGGTCTCGACACGCACCAGCGACCATTTCAGGCCGTTCATGTCGATGCGCTGGCCGTGACTGTTGACGGCGATCACCCTGAAGCCCGCATTGCCGCCTTCCGGCACTTGGAAATCGGCAAAATCGGGCCGGATGCCGATCATGTCGGTGACCGGCGCGATGGCGAGATCGAGTGCGCGTTCGACCGGGCTTCCGCCGTTCTCGCGCATGCGGACCGTCACCGTGCCGGCGAGCAGCCGCGTCGTGTCGGGCGCCTCGTCGAGGCCGACCTCGAACGTCGCCTCGCCGTTATCGTCGAGCCCCGGCAATCCGTCGAGGCTGCGGGTCCGTTCGACCTCGCTGACATCCTCGTCGGTCAGGCCGAAGACATAGCCCGGGAAGGCATCCCAGCTCTGCGTCGTTTTGATCGACAATTCGCCTTCCAGCGTCAGGCCCGCCGCCGGCGCGCCGTAGAGGTAGCGCCCGTCGACCTGGATCTCGGTCGGCGCGCCGATGACCATGTCGCCGCCGGTGAGCGTGAACTCGGTGCGGTCGGGCACGAAATCCTCGACCAGGAAGACCTTCTCGGCCAGCGCCGGCTGGTCCGGGTCGGTGTAGATGCGCATCGTCCAGGCGCCGCGCTGGGCGTTGTCCTGCAACTGCAGGTCGACGGAATGGCCGCCGGCCTCGGCGCCGTCGGAGACGATGCGGCGATCCTCCATGCCGTCCGGCCGGGTGAAGATGAACACCATCGGCAGGCCGGCCACCGCCCGTGCGGCGCTGTCGCGGGCGAGCGCCTGCGCATGCACGACCTCGCCGGCGCGGTAGATGCCGCGCTCGGTCCAGGCGTAGAGATCGAGCGCGCCCGCCGCCGGACGGCCGGTCACGCCGCGGTCGGAGAGATCGAAGCCGGCTCGCGTCAGGTCGAGGAAGACAAAATCGTCATCGTCGCGCTCGGCGGTCAGGGCCGCCGGTTCGAGACCGCCCTCGCCCCGGGTCAGGCCGCGCTCGAACCGCGCCATCCCGTCCGCGTCGGTAACGACCTCGCCGAGCAGCTCGTTATTGCGCGCGATCAGCGACAGCGACACGCCGGCGATCGGCTGCGCGCCGCCAAGCGAACGGGCGAAGACGGTCAGCCCGTCCTCGCCGGAAAAGGTGGTCAGGCCGATATCCGACACGACGAACCATTGCGTCGCCTTGGGCTGCCAGTATTCGGAGCGTTCGCCGGGGGCTTTCGCCGTCAGCACATAGACGCCGGGCTTGCGCTCGGGCACCGCCTCGTCGACCGGGAAGCTCGTCGTCACTTCCTCGTTCAGCACGCTCTGGATGTCGATTTCGCCTTTCCAGACCGGTTCGCCGATATCGTCGCGGATCGTGTCAAGCGAATAGCCGTCGAGCTGGGTCATGAACTGGTTGCGGGTCAGCGTCTGCGAAAGCGCGCGGTCGCCGACACGGTAAAGCTCGATTTCCGCCTTGTCCGTGTTGACGGTGACGATCGGAATGCCGCGGCGCGCCGTTCCCGGCAGGACAAAATTGTCGCCGGTGAAACGCAGGCTCGGCGCGCGGTCCGGCACGAAGATGTTCAGCGCAATCGGCTTCTCCAGAACTTCGCCAATGTCGGACGGCAGGCCGGCGCGCAGCGTGATCCGGTATCGGCCGCCATGCTCCAGCCCGTCGATGCAGATTTCCTTTGAATTGACCACGAGCGACTGCGGCGGTGCGCCGTCGAGCGTGACGAAGCCGGCGAAATCGGTGTCGGCGAGGTTTTCCGAGAACTGTACGCAGGCGCGCGGCGTCTCGGCGTCGGCATCGACGGTGTGTTCCAGCACGCGGAAGCCGAAGCGGGTGCGCGCGGCGGCATAGGCGTCGCGGATACCGGCGGAATCGGCCAGTTCGAGGCTCGCCTTGTAGGCCTCGATGGCGGGACGGCCGTCGGCCAGCCTCTCGAAGGCTTCGCCCATCAGCGCAAGCGCGCGGGCGCGATCCGAAACGGTGCGCGAGACCTGGTAGGCGTTGAAAGCGGCGCTGGCCGCCGTCTCGCGCAGCTTTCGCACCTCGTCCGGACGCGGAACGACAGCGAGCGCGGCACGCGCGATGCCCGCCCATGCGGCGCTATCCTCGGGCGCCAGCGCGGCGGCAAGACCGAATTTCTTCAGCGCGGCGCGTTGATCCCCAGCCTTCGCGGCGGCTTCCGCCTCGGCGGTCAGCGCGCCGGTGCTTTCCGAAAGATCGGCCGGCACCGCAGCGGTAAGGTTGCTGCGGTAATTGGTGGCCATCGTCTTGTAGCCGCGAGCGAAATCCAGATCGGGCGCAGCGCCAAGATCGGGTTCCGCGCCGATTTCGATCACCCGTCCGGCAATCGACCCTTCGGAGAGCTGCAACCGGCCAAAATCGGACTTGAGGAAGCACCAGTTCACCTTCGAATTGAAGGTGAAGGCCCGGCAGTTCCGGTTGGCGAGGCAGATATTCTCGCATTGGTCCAGCGTGACATCCGTCGCGGTCGAAATATCGTAGCCGTAATAGTCGCCGTTTTCACTGGTGACGACGCGCCGGCCTGTCTCCTGCGCCGTGGCGAGGTTCGCCGCGAGAATGACGGAGAGACATGTGGACAGGAAAACGAAAAAAGCTCGCTGGAACACGACGATATATCTCCCCGATGCATGACAGATCCGCGGGATGCGCGCCTGCCGAAAGCGACCAACCGTCGCACACTAGAGGCAAAGTTTGCGCGCAAAATGTGACAGATCGCACGGCGCGGAATTCCAGGAGCAACGCAGCGGGCAGATGCCGGGCGCCGAGAAGCGGCCCGCGCTCCGACGCCCGACGCGCCGGAGCGAGGATGGCCCTGCCCGCACGGCCGGATCCGATCGCCTTTCCCGGGAAAGCTCGAATTCAATCAATCGATTGACTTAAATCAAGGATGAGCGCAGACTGCCCTGAGAGGATAATGCGGTGAGCGAGAACCGGGAATGAAACGCGAAAAGCCCCTCAAACCAGTGGCGGGCGCCGCTGGAAACGAAGGCGATGTCGAGCCCCGCACGCGCAGCGATCGCGGCGCGGACACGCGCGCGCAGCTCATCGAGGCAGCGCTCGAGATCTTCGGACGCCTTGGCTATGAGGGCGCCACCACCCGGCAGATCGCCAAGGCAGCGGACGCCAATCTCGCAGCGATCGTCTACCACTTCGGCAGCAAGGAAGCCCTGCATCTGGCCGTCGCGGAGCACGTCGCCAAGAGCATTCTCGCCAGGATCGGGCCAACGCTGGCGACGATCTCGACACCCGAGGCAACCGCGACACCCGAAGCGGCGCGCGCGTCGCTGCACAGCCTGGTCGGGACCATTATCGATGTCCTGCTGGGCTCTGCGGAGGCGGAGCGCTGGGCGCGTTTCATCGTCCGCGAACAGCTTCAGCCGACAGCCGCTTTCGACGTGATCTACGGCTTCATGGAACACGCCATGTCGACCGCCCTGCACATCGTCACAACCATTCTCGATACGCCGGAGGACGAGGAAATCCGGCTGCGCACCATCACCGTGCTCGGTCAGGTCCTTGTCTTCCGTGTCGCCCAGACCCTGGTGTTCAGGCGCATGAACTGGACAGCCATAGGCGACCGCGAACGGGCCGCGATCAAGCAGGTCATCCTGCAGAACCTGGATGCCATTCTCGAAGGAACCGAGCCATGAGGCGGATCGTCATTCTCCTGATCGTCGTCATCGCCGCCGCTGGCGCCAGCGCATGGTGGTGGCAAGACCACAACGGCAATGGAAACGGCTCCCTGGTCCTTTACGGGAACGTCGACCTGCGTCAGGTCGACCTCGCCTTCAGCGGCAGCGGGCGGATCGCCGACATGCTTGTCGAAGAGGGCGTCGAGGTGAAAAAGGGCGACGTGATCGCCCGTCTGGATACGAGCCTCATCGCGCCGCAGGTCGCCCAGGCCGAAGCCACGGTGGCGGCGCAGACGGCGACAGTCGCGAAGCTGCACAACGGCTCGCGTCCGGAAGAGATCGCCCAGGCCGAGGCGAATGTCGACGCCGCGAGAGCCAGCGCCCGCAATGCCGAGCTGAGCTATGATCGCGCCGTCCAACTCCATGAGGGATCGAACCCGGCCGTGGCGCAAAGCCAGGTGGACTCGGCCAAGGCCGCCGAGGATTCCGCTGCCGCGCAGCTCGAAGTCGCCCGGCAGTCGCTGGCTCTTGCCAAGGCGGGCCCGCGCGAGGAAGACATCGCCGCGGCGGAGGCCCAGCTCAAGGCGACGCAGGCGGCTCTCGATCTGTTGCGCCAGCAACTGAAAGACACCGAACTCGTCGCGCCGACCGGCGGCGTCATCCGCTCGCGCCTGCTCGAGCCGGGCGAAATGGCATCGCCCGCCAAACCGGTTGTCTCCATCGCCATCGTCGATCCGAAATGGGTGCGCGCCTATGTCTCCGAACCGGACCTGCCGAAGGTCGCCCCGGGCGCGGCTGCGAGCGTGACCGTCGACGGTTACGGACAGCCCCTATCCGGGACCGTCGGTTTCATTGCGTCGGTGGCGGAGTTCACGCCGCACGCAATCCAGACGGAAGAGCTTCGCACCAGTCTCGTCTACGAGGTGCGCGTGCTGGTCGACGATCCGGACGACACGCTGCGTCTCGGCATGCCGGCGACCATCCGCCTGACACCGGACGACGCGACGCAATGACGGAGAACCCGCGCCCCGCCATCGAAGGCCACGGCATCGGCAAGCTCTTCAAGCGGGCCGGCGGCGAAATGGTGACCGCTCTCGACGATGTCTCGCTGACCGTCGAACATGGCGGCCTGGCGGCGCTGGTTGGCCCCGACGGCGCCGGCAAGACGACACTGATCCGGCTGATGGCGGGGCTCATGACCGCCGATGCCGGCACCCTCAATGTGCTTGGCATCGACATCGCCCGGGATCCCCAGTCCGTGCAGGACCGGATCGGCTACATGCCCCAGAAATTCGGGCTGTACGAAGATTTGAGCGTACAAGAGAACCTCGATCTTTATGCCGATCTGCACGGCGTGACGATCGAGGACCGCAAGCGGGTCTATCCGCAGCTCATGGACATGACCGCGCTCGGACCGTTCACCAAGAGACAGGCCGGACGCCTTTCGGGCGGCATGAAGCAGAAGCTCGGCCTCGCCTGCACGCTGGTCAGGGCGCCCGACCTGCTGCTTCTCGACGAACCGACGGTGGGAGTCGACCCGCTATCGCGACGCGAATTGTGGGAGATCATCCTGCACCTCGTCCGCGAACAGGGCCTGACGGTGCTGATCAGCACCTCCTATCTGGACGAGGCGGAGCGCTGCGCGCGTGCGGTCGTCATGCATGAGGGCAAGGTGCTGGCCAAGGGGCCGCCCGGATCGATAACCGAGGTCGCGGCCGAGCGCGCGTTTCTGGCCTCTCCTCCCGACGGGCAGCCGGCGCGCCTGCTGCAGACCCGCCTTCTCGACGATCCCGGCATTACCGATGCCGTGCCGCAGGGCGGCCGCGTAAGGGTTGTCAAGGCTTCGGCCGACGCTGACGATCCCGCCGGCATCGAACTGACCGCCGTGGAGCCGCGTTTCGAGGACGGCTTCATGGCGTTGCTGCACAAGGCCGCCGATACAGGTGCTTCGAAGTCGATGTCGCTCGGCCACACGGCAAGCCGCCGCAATGGCGAAACGGTGGTGGAGGTCGACGATCTGGTGCGCAAGTTCGGGACCTTCACCGCGGTCGACCATGTGAGTTTCGCGGTGAAGACTGGCGAGATCTTCGGCCTGCTCGGCCCGAACGGCGCCGGCAAGACCACCACGTTCCGCATGTTGTGCGGACTGTTGCCGGCCAGCGACGGCACGCTGCGCGTCGCCGGGGTCGATCTCAGGAAGGCGCGGGCCTCGGCTCGGCAACGCATCGGCTATGTGGCGCAGAAATTTTCGCTCTATGGCCAGCTGTCGGTCACCCAGAACCTGGAATTCTTCGCAGGCGCCTATGGCCTGTCCGGCCGCCGCCGCAAGGAACGCATCGCCTGGGCCATGGACCAGTTCGAACTTACCGAATTGGCGAAACTGCCGAGCGGGCAGTTGCCCGGCGGTTACCGGCAACGCCTGGCCATGGCCGCCGCGCTCCTTCACGAGCCGGAAATCCTGTTTCTCGACGAGCCGACGAGCGGCGCCGATCCGCTGGCCCGCCGCGAATTCTGGCAGCGCATCACGTCGCTCGCCGAGGAAGGCGTCACCGCCATCGTCACGACGCATTTCATGGAAGAGGCCGAATACTGCGATCGCGTCATCATCCTCGACGCCGGCCAGGTGCTGGCGCGCGGCACTCCCGCCGAAATCCGCGCCCATGCGCCGGAGAGCGAAGGCCGCGAACCGACCATGGAAGACGCCTTCATCGCCATCGTCGAGGAAGCGCGGCGCGACCATGGCCGCCCCGGCGAGAGGAGCGCGGCATGATGGAGACCGGCCCATCCTCCCCCGCCTCCGACGCGAGCCGTCACGGCGGCCGCGTGCGGCGCGTAAAGGCGCTAATCGTGAAGGAGAGCCGTCAGATCATGCGCGATCCGAGCAGCATAGCGCTCGGCATCGTCATGCCGGTCATCCTCATCCTGCTGTTCGGCTACGCCTTGTCGCTCGACGTCCGCAACGCGCCGGTCGCGCTGGTGATCGAGCAGCCCTCGGACATGGCCGGCGAGATCGCCGCCGGCTTCCGCCTGTCGCCCTATTTCGACGTGCAGACCGTGACCTCGATGGCCGAGGCCGAGAAACTCATGCTCGCCCACGAGGTCGACGGCATCGTCCATGTGCGCAGCGATTTCGCCCGCAATGTCGCGGCCGGCGATGCCAGCGTTCAGCTGCTCCTGCACGGAACCGACGCCAACACGGCGCGCATCATCGAGCGTTACGCGCTCGGCGCCATCGGGATGGCCTCGCAACGCCTCCGGGACGAAGGCATTCCGGTGGTCGGCAACGGTCCGGTCCGGGTCGAGAGCCGCATCTGGTACAACGAGAATGGCAACAGCCAGTATTTCCTCGTTCCGGGCCTGATCGTGCTGATCATGACACTGACGGGCGCCTTCCTCACCGCGCTGGTGATGGCGCGCGAATGGGAACGGGGAACGCTTGAGGCGATCTTCGTCACCCCGGTCAGGGCCTCGGAGATCCTGCTCGGCAAGATCGTGCCCTATTTCGGCCTGGGCATGGTCGGCTTCGCGCTTTGCGTCGTCGCGGCGCAACTGCTGTTCCACGTGCCATTGCGCGGCTCGTTCATCGTGCTCACCGGCGTATCCATGCTCTACATGCTGGTTTCGGTCGGCTTCGGCCTGTTCATTTCCTCGGTGACAAAGAGCCAGTTCGTCGCCTCGCAGATCGCCCTGATCGCATCCTTCCTGCCGGCGATGCTGCTCTCCGGCTTCCTGTTCGACATCCGCTCCATGCCGTTCGTCCTGCAGATTTTCACCCAGATATTGCCAGCGCGCCATTTCGTGACGCTGCTGCAGACGATCTTCCTGGCGGGTGACATCTGGCGCGTGATCCTGCCGGCTACGGCGGTGCTGATGCTGATGGCGCTCGTTCTGTTTGCCGCAACGCTGCGCGCTACGCGCAAGAAACTCGGCTGAGGTGCGACCGTGAGAGCCAGCCTGCTACGTGTCGCCAGTCTCGTTCGCAAGGAGGTCCTCGCCCTGCTGCGAGACCCGCGCAGCCGCGTCATCCTCTTCGTGCCGCCTTTGCTGCAGTCCCTGCTGTTCGGCTATGCCGCGACCTTCGACCTGAACCACGCACCCTATGCGGTCTATGACGAGGACCGAAGCGCCGCCTCCGCGGATCTGCTGGCGCGCATGGACGGTTCGGGCGTGTTCGAGCGCGTCGCGACGATCCGGCGATCGTCCGACATCGCCCGCCTGATTGACGACCGCGACGCATTGCTGGTGTTGCGCATCGGGCCCGATTTCGAGCGCAAGATCTCCGCCGGACAACAGGCCGATATCCAGCTGATTGCCGATGGCCGCAACTCCAATACAGCCGGAACCGCCGTCAGCTATGTGAGCGCCATCGTCAGCGGCTTCAACGCGGATTGGCGCGCCGCGCACGACATGCCAGACCCGCCGGTCAGGACCAGCGTGCGCGCCTGGTACAATGGCAATCTCGAGACCAGCTGGAACATGATTCCGGGCATGATCGGCACCATAACCATGTTGCAGGTGCTGCTTCTCACCGCGCTCTCGGTGGCGCGCGAGCGGGAGGACGGCACGTTCGACCAGTTGCTGGTCACCCCGATCCGACCGTCGGAAATCATGCTCGGCAAGGCCCTTCCCTCGACGGTGATCGGCCTGATCCAAGCGACGATCATCCTGCTGGTCGCACAACTCTGGTTCCGGATTCCGTTCGCCGGTTCGTTCGTCACCCTCTATGCCGGGCTCATCCCCTTCGTGATCGCCAGCGTCGGCATCGGGCTCTTCATTTCCTCGCTGGTTGCGAGCATGCAGCAGGCGATGCTGTTCTCCTTCATCCTGCTGATGCCCTTCATCCTGCTGTCGGGACTGGCGACACCGATCGCCAACATGCCTGACCTGTTCCAGTGGATCACGCTGATCGATCCGTTGCGCTATGCGCTCGACATCACAAGGCGGGTCTATCTGGAGGGAGCGGGTCTCGGCCAGCTGATGGGCGACATCTGGCCGATGCTCCTGATCGGCGCGGTAACGCTGCCGATCGCAGCGTGGATGTTCCGCAACCGGCTTACCTGAGTCGTTCACTATCGGTTTTCGAAATAAGGCCGATCCGCCCTGTCAAGGAACCACGTGCCAACAGGCTTGCTCCGACGTGGTAGTCAGAGCATGCGGTCAGCATGTCGAAGCGACCTTGGAGGTCGAGCGTCTTCGCGGCCGCTGGCTCCCGTGTTCTTTTGAACGGGTGAATGCGAACCATTACGCGGGGAACAGGACCGGCGACACGGAAACAGCGCTGGTGTCCACATCCAGGTGCCCCAATTTTCCGGATTGCGGTTAGGATAGATGGCGGAGAGGAAGGGATTCGAACCCTCGAGACGGGATCACCGCCTACTCCCTTAGCAGGGGAGCGCCTTCGACCACTCGGCCACCTCTCCGCGAGCCCCGCCCGTACCATGATTCAATTGCCTGTCCAAGGTTTTTTGGCCCCGCCGCGCGGCGGCCTCTTCCGCCTTTCATCTTGACAGATTTGCGCGTTGCGGCTTGCTGACTGTGGGTAAACCGGAGAATCGCACTGCATGCCGTCAGCCAATTCCCTTGTCGCCTCGCTGCCCGCGACGATCCCCTTTGTCGGGCCGGAGCGGCTCGAGCGCGAAAACGGCGGGGCGTTCAAGGCCCGCCTCGGCGCAAATGAATGCAATTTCGGCTGCTCGCCGGATGCGATTACGGCGATGGACCGGGCGGCGCGCGACGATGTCTGGAAATACAGCGATCCCGAGGTCTGGGAGCTGCGCCAGGCGCTGGCGGGGCATATCGGCATCTCCATGGACGAGTTGGTCGTCGGGCCGGGCATCGACAATCTCTTGGGCCTGACCGTGCGGATCTTCTCCGATGCGGGCGACCCGATCGTCTCGTCGGCGGGCGCCTATCCGACTTTCAACTATCATGTCGCCGGTTTCGGCCGCCGTCTCGTCACGGTACCCTATCGCGACGACAAGGAGGATCTGGACGCGCTTGCCACCGCGGCGGAGCGCGAGCGGGCGAAAATCGTCTATCTGTCCAATCCCGACAATCCGATGGGCACCTGGTGGAGCGGCGCGGCGATCGAGGCGTTCATCGACATGCTGCCCGACGAGACGCTGCTGATTCTCGACGAGGCCTATGGCGAACTGGCGCCGGACGGCGTCAGGCCGAGCATCGACACCGGCCGCAAGAACGTGCTGCGCTTCCGCACCTTCTCCAAGGCCTACGGCTTGGCCGGGTTGCGCGTCGGCTATGTGTTCGGCCCGGCCGATCTCTGCGTGCAATATCACAAGGTACGCGATCATTTCGGCGTCAACGTCATGGCGCAGCATGCGGCGCTCGCCGCACTGGCCGACCAGAAATGGCTCGAACAGGTCTCCGTGCATTTCGAGGCGGCGCGCAAGCATATCGCGGCAATCGCCACGGCGAACGGCCTCGCGCCGCTTCCGTCGGCGACAAATTTCGTCACCATCGATTGCGGCCGTGACGGCAACTACGCCTTGCGCGTCCTCAAGGAGCTCAATGCGCGCGACGTCTTCATCCGCAAGCCAGGTGCGCCGGGCATCGACCGCTGCATCAGGGTCAGCTGCGGCCTGCCGCACGAGCTCGATTACTTCGAAGCCGCCCTGCCCGAAGCCCTGAAGGCGGCCGAATAAGCCTCGGAACGGATTGCCGGAAAGCCCGGCCCGGTTTATTTTGCTGCAATGCAAAAAGACAATGCCGCCGAGAACGACAGCCCCCCGCCTATCGGTGACGCCGGTATCGGACCGCAACGCAGCCGGCACTCGATCGCCGAGGATATCTTCGCCATCCTGGTCGGCACGGCGCTGGTCTCTTTCGGCGTCTTTCTCTACCAGCAGGCGGGACTGGTGCTCGGCGGGCTCGCCGGCGTGGCGCTGATCCTCAACTATCTGACGCCCTTCGAGTTCGGCGCGATCTTCTTCGCGATCAACCTGCCCTTCTACCTGTTCGGGATCGGCAGCCTCGGCTGGCGCTACATCATCCGCACCTTCTGCGCGGTCACGGCTATGTCGGTCATCGTGCGGCTGCTGCCGGCGGGCGTCGACGTGTCCTTCGTCCATCCGCTGGTCGCCTCGATGATGGGCGGCGCGATGATCGGGCTGGGGTTGCTGGCGCTGTTCCGCCATGGCGCAGGCCTGGGCGGGGTCAATATCCTGGTCGCCTTCCTGCAGGAACGGTTTGGCCTTCGCGCCGGCTATGTGCAGCTCGGCATCGACCTCCTGATCCTCGCTTCGGGCACCTTCGTCGTCTCGCCAGCGCAACTCGCATGGTCGGTCGCCGGTGCGGTGGTGTTCAACATGATTCTCGGCATCAACCACAAGCCGGGCCGTTACATGGCGTTCAGCTAGGACCGCTTCTCGACCGGAGGGGCGGCGAGGCCTATCATCTCGCCGCGAGGATCGGGGAGAGCTTGTGCGGTATCATCATCTTTATTGCGACGAAGCGGGCGTCAGCCATTGGCGTAACGTCGAGATCGCGCTTGAGGAGCGCGTTTTTGCGCCGCCAGCCGCGGGCATCCATGTCTCGGAGCCGGAACTGGTCAAAGCGCTGATGTTCCTGAAACTTCACGCCGGCTGGAGCGAACCGGCCCATCCGACGCCGAAGCGGCAGACTCTTGTCTGCCTGGCCGGCGCCGTGCTCGTGACCGCCGGTGACGGCGAAATCCGCGAAATCGCCAAGGGCGATGTCTGGCGCATGGAGGATATCGGCGGCGAAGGCCACCACACCCGCGTCATCGGCGAGGCGGATTTCGAGGCGATGGTCGTCCAGTACGACTGAACCGCCCTGCCCGCGAAAAGCCCCCCCGGTGGAAGCCGGGACCGAGGGGCGCGGCCCATCCCCATGCCGCCGCGCCCGCTCCGTCCCGGAGCCCCTTCCCCCGTGAAGGCTGATCGGATCCCTGCCTTAGTGGCAGGTCATCCACTGGCGCGCCTCGCGCAGTGCGCGGGCCAGTTCGTCCTTGGACATCGTCTCGGCCACCTCGGCACGCAACAGCGCGGCGCGCGGGCATCCCTTGATAGCGGCGATGTTGAACCATTTGTGGGCAGCGACCATGTCGGTATCGCATTCGCGGCCCGTGGCATACATCATGCCCATTTCGAAAAGGATTTCGGCGTTGTTCGCGGCGCCGAGAGCCGCCATGTCTGCATTCTCGATCTCGATGCGTGCCATCGTAACTGTTCCTTCAGTCCCCGTTTCAACTCCCGAGGCCGCCGCTCTTTTGCGTTACCGGCTGGCTTTCGGTGCGATGGGTCGAGAATGGCGCGGCCGGCTGAATCCCTCGCTAAAAAGCGTGCTTAATGCCCGACAAACAAAACTAAAATTCTTCGTAAAATTGACTCTAGGTTAACCAGATAAACCACTGTTTTTCCTAATATTTCTCACGAAATTGCATCGAATTTTCCCGGCCTGATGAAAGCCTTTGTTCACCGTGATCGACGAACCGGATCGGCCCGAACATAATTTTCGCTGGCGTTTTTCAACTGCGAACGGAGCCATCGAGACGCTTGAACTGAAGATTACTTTTACGTAATGGTCAATGAACACGGCGCGGCATCGGGCCGGCCGCTGTATCGGGAGGAATTCATGATCCGACAGTTCATTCTCGCCGGCGCAATCGCCGGCGCCGTCGCGTTTCCGGCGCTGGCCGACCCTATCGAGGGCAACTGGAAAACCCAGAGCGGCGAGACGGCGGGCATCGCGTCTTGCGGCGGAAGCTTCTGCATCAAGCTCAAGACGGGCACCTATGCCGGCAAGCAGATCGGCAAGATGAGCGCCAACGGCGCCAACAAATACAAGGGTTCGATCACCGATCCGTCCGACAACAAGACCTATTCCGGCTCGGCAACGCTTTCGGGCTCGGTCCTGAAGATGAAGGGCTGCGTGCTGGCGGTCCTGTGCAAGACGCAGACCTGGAACAAGCTGTAGGCGGCTGCGCCTCCGGAGTACGAACAGGAAAGGCGGCGCCCGTTCGGGTCGCCGCCTTTTTCATGTGCTGCGAACGATGTCCGTCAGAACGGTACAGTCAGCGTCAGCTTTCCGTCGACCGCCAGCGTCGAATTGGTGTCCGTGCCAATGGCGATACGGGCGCTGACATTCGCGCCGCCCGCCGCCATCGCCTGGAACTTCACGCCGCCGAATATGCCGGCACCTGTGGTGACGTCGTCCGCGCCGAGCCCGATCGCCGTCCCCGCCGCGCTCGCCGACAGGCCGGCATCGGTGCTCGCATCGGCCTCGAAGCGCAGGAAGGGCGTCAACGTGCCGCCGCCGAACACGAATGGCGCGCCGGCCTCGAGGCTGGCATGGAAATGGTGTGAGGCGACGCCCGAGATCGCGGCGCCGAGGCTGTCCAGATCCATCGTGTTGCCGAAGAAGCCATTATACCCGGCCGTGCCTTCGAACACGAAACGCGTTGCGGCGGGGGTGTAGATAAAGCCGGTGTCGAAGCCGGCGATGATCCCGGTCGTCGATCCTTCGCCGCTGGCGAGCGCCGAACTGTCGATGCGCGCCTCCGCGCCGCCGAGCCATGCATTGCCACTGATCGTCATCTCCGGCGCGACCGAACGCGCTGCACGAATGCCAGCGAAGCCGGCGAGAAAACGCGTGTCGTGGACGCCGTCATCGAGGGACGCACCGTAGAGCGCACCACCCGCGAAGAAGCCGAGCGTGGCGTCGCCATGATCCCAGTTGCGCCCGGCGACGAAGCCGCCGCCACCGAGGTCGAAGCCTTGCGTCATCACCGCCGCATCGAAGTCGGACCAGCCGCCGAAGGCGCGCGACCAGAAAAGCCGGTCGGATGACGGGGCGATCCCGATCGCCTGGGAAAGGTCCATGCCGAACTCGGACACCGAGGCGTCGATGGCCGTGAAGGGCGAGGAATCGATCGCAATGACCGTGGGCACGCTCAGGAGCGGCGCGGAGACGGCGCCTTTCTGTGGCGGCGCCCCGATGAGCGGCGTCACATAGATGGCGTTGTAGCCGTTCAGTTCGACATCGTAGCTATCGTCCGCCAGCATGAATACGCCGGAAACGGGTCCGACGATCGCGAATGTGTTGTCGCCGGAGCCGAGATCGATCAGGCCGTCGATCAGCGATCCGGTCCCGACCTTAAGCGTGTCGTTGCCGCCCCTGAGCGCCACCGCCGTTCCGCCCGTGCCGATAATCGTGCCGGTGTTGAGGATCGTCTGGTCGGCGCTGTCGGCCTCGTCGGCATTGATCCCGATATGGCCGGAAATGAAGCCGGAATTGGTGACAAGGGACGGCCCCGTGCCGTTCTCGTCGAAATCGATGCCATCCTCGCCGCCGACGGAAATGATCGTGCCGCTGTTCAGCACCGTACCGTCGTCCAGATCGATGCCGTCCTGCACGCCGGTCACATAGAGCGTCCCGGTGTTGACAATCGTCGCGCCGCTGCCGGCATTGATCGCATCGTCGACCGAATTGATCGTGCCACGATTGATAACGATCACGCCGTAATCGTTGGCGTTGACGCCCTCCTTGCCGGCGAAGATCGTGCCGTCATTGACGACCATGGAGTACTCGCCGGCCTGGATGCCGTCATCGCCGGCATCGATCACGCCGTTGGCGGTGTTGGTGACATCGCCATTGGCGCCGACCCGGATGCCGTCCGATTCCGCTTCGACCGTGCCGGCATTGGTCACCGTCACATCGTCTTCCTCGGCATCGATGCCGCGGTCGCCGCCGGTGATCGACCCGTTGTTGGTTATGGTCGTGCCCTCGCCCGCCTGGATACCCTCGTCGCCGCCGGTGATCGTACCGTTGTTGACGATGACGGCGTCCTTGTCGACGTGGACGCCGTCCTTGGCTTCCGACGTGATGACGCCATTGTTGGTGAGGATGACGTCGTCGTCGGCCTCGATGGCGTGATCGTCCTCGGAAGCGACCGACCCGTCATTGGTGATTTCGACATCGTCCTTGACCAGGATGCCCTGATCCTCGGCGTCGATGACCGCGCCGGTCTCGACGGTCACGGTGCCGTCGTCGAACCCGTCATCGCGGAAGCCGCCGCTCGTGCCCGTGCAGACCACGTCGTCGCCGTCATTGGCCGGGACGGGCGTGCAGTCCGCTAGGGAAGCGTCGATCGACAGCGAGAGCGCCAGAACGGACACCCCACACAGGAGGCCCGCGCCCTTGAGCGCGGAGCCGATACGCGAAACGCACAGCATGAATATCAACCCCTTGATTTCATTCGCCTGCGATGTAGCAGCGGCGAGGCCTCTCCCGATGACAGTTCGATGACACGCGGCATGAAATCTGCAGCTGTGGCATCACTGCAACGTGAGCGGCCGACGCCGCCTTTCGCCATTGATTGGCGCTGGCGCGTAGTTACCTAGCGGATGTCAAATTCTTATCCCGACATGGAATGAGCCATGGATGTCCTTTCAGCTTTCCGGACCTTCATCCGCGTTGCGGAGACGGAGAGCTTCTCGGCGGCGGCCCGGGAACTGCGTGTCGGCCAGCCGGCGATCTCGAAGCAGATCGCCGCTCTGGAAGAGCATCTCGGCACAAGGCTGCTGCAGCGCTCCACCCGCTCGCTGGCCTTGACCGACGAAGGAATTGAATTCCTCAGCCAGGCGCGCGCCGCCGTCGAGGCGGCGGACGAAGCTGTCGAGGGGATGCGTGGCCGGGACGGCCATGTGTCCGGCGTGCTGCGGATGACGGCCAGCGCGAGCTTCGCGCGCATGCATATCGTGCCGCGCCTGCCATTGCTGGCGGTGCGCCACCCGGAATTGCGTGTCGACCTCGTCCTCCAGGACGAAGCCGTGGACATGGTCGAACAAGGGCTCGACCTGGCTATTCGCTTCGGCGAACCGCACGAGCCGAACCTGATCGCGCGCCGCCTCGGCACCATGCGCATGATCATCGTCGCGTCGAAGGACTATCTGAAGGCGAAGGGCCGCCCGGCGACGCCCGAGGATTTGCAGGACCACAGTTGCCTGGTCTTCAGCGGCGTCGCCGACGCAGACCAGTGGCCGTTCATCGAAGACAACCAGACCCGGTTCGTCGGCGTGAACTGGCGCGTGCGGATCAACAATTCCGACGCGCTCCGACAGGCGGTGCTGTCGGGCCTCGGAATTGCGCTGATGCCGAGCTGGCAGTTCCCGGATTTATGGGAGAACGAAACGCTGGAAACGCTTTTCGACGAAGCCGAGAAACCTTCGATGCCGATGTATGCCGTATATCCGTCGCGTCGCTACACGCCGGCCAAGGTGCGCGCGATGATCGATTTTCTGCAACACGAAATCAGCATCGATCCGACGATGACGGGCGGCATTGGCCTCGTCTGAGGACCGGAACGCGTCAGGCCGGTTCGCGCCGGTCGAGCCGCTGCAGCAAACGGTCGCGCAATTCTGACGGCTCCATGCGCATGGACGGATGCGGATAGGCGTTCGCGCAGAGGATGGCGCCGTCGGCATCGACAAGGAATGTCGCCTCCAGCGGCAATGACCAGTCACCCGACTCGTTCATCGCTGCGAGATCGACGCCATTGCTCTTGTAAAGCTGGATCATCGCCTCGGTGACGTGGACACGGACTCCCATCGCCTCCGAAAGCTTCTGTTCGGGATCGGTCAGGAGCACATAGCCGAGCATGTTCCTGGAGGCGGCCGCGGGCAGCGCCGTGTGGCAGCGCGGCGTGACGCCGATCATCACCGCCCCGTTGTCGGCCAGGACGGCGCGCACCTCCTCATAGGCCCGCATCGACGTCGTGCTGTAAGGACACCAGTCGCCGCGAAAGAACAGCAGCGCCGCCGGCTTGCCGGCGATCAGGTCGCGAAGGGAAACCGCGCTGCCATCGGCAGCAATCAGCGTCTCGTCCGGAACGGTCTTCGGGCATTTCAGGACTGTCCCCTCCCCGGTCGCGAGGCTCGCCTGGATTTCCGCCGCCTGCTCGCAGGCAGCCGCAATCGCCGGCCCGGCATTGCGGGACATCGCATCGCGCAGAAATCTCAGTTTCGCATTCAGGGACATCACGTCACCGGTTCAGGACCTTTGGAACAATAACAAAATCGCGGAGGATGTGAACATCCTCCGCGTATCGAGAATTTCGATGAGCCGATGGAAGCCCTGCCGGCATCATCGGTCTGTTGCGTATGATCGCATCGGGCGGACGCCAGGGCCGGGAGATTTGCCCCGACGTCCGCACCGCGACTTAGCGCAGGTAGAAGGTCACGCCGCCATTCGCTGCGACGGAAGCGCCCACGACGTTACCGATCTGGACATTCCGGCCAGTCAGGTCGCGAAGCAGCGACGGGTTCGAGCGGATGGCGCTCTGGACGTCATCGGCCTGCTGCGATGCACGGGCGTTGACATTGTAAGCCTTGGAATCGTCGAGTGCGTCGATACGCTTCACGGTGTATTCGCCGGACTGGACCGCTTCAATTGCGCCGGACAGGTTGTTCCACGGAGCAGCCTGGGCCGGAGCGGCGATGGAGAGAGCCGACAGGGTGGCGGCGGCGGCGAGGGTGACAAAAGTCTTCATTGTACTTTCCTTTCGAATTTTGACGAGTTGTCGCCTGCTGGCGATCAACCTCGAAACGGCCCGGTGGCCGGTGGCTGTGGGGAGTCAGGAGGGGATCCGACCACCGCGCCGTTTCGATGAGTGGTATATGATTGATGCCAAACGGATCAGTAGGACGGATTTTTTCATATGCTTCATTCCTGCGGGGAATTAGTAATTTTGAACGCAGGCTGACCGATCCGTTCAGCGCGGGTTCATCCGGATCTTGAGAGCATTGCGGGAAAAGGCCGAGGTCCGCCCATGCTTGCCCGCAGGTTCACAATCGTCTGTCTTGTCGCCGGGATCGCCGGCGGTTGGTTCGCCATGCTGGTCCAGGAAAACGCCCGATCGCCCCATACATGGAGAGCCGAGACGCTGCGCGTCTGTCCCTTCGGCGTGACGCCGGACTGCTTGCGCCTGCTCAACTGAGGTGCTCGCCGCAGCAAAGGCCGGCGCGAAAAATCGAAAGGTTTCCGGGCGTTTATTATTCTGAACGCCAAATGAATATCGGCCTCAGCACCGGTTCACGGCGGCTCCCGCATTATCCCGTCAACAGTTCGAAGGGATACACCGATGAAAACGACCACCCGCCGCTTCCAGACCATCCGCATCGCCATCCGCGCCGGCGTGCTCGCACTCGCCATGATCGGCCCGCTGGCCGGCTTCGCCGCCGCCCAGGACGACGGCGCCCGGCGCGGCAATTCCGGCGCCGGCTTCGTTCTTTACGTCTCGCTCATTCGCAACGCGTAATCGGGCTGCGACCGCCGGCTACGCGCCGGCTGCCTGCCTGTCATAATCCACGGCGTCGAACCAGCCGCGAGAGGCCTTCACCTTCAGATCGGCGTCGAGGTCCCATTCCTCCCACCCGCGCACAGACAGCGGATTGCCCGTCCCCGAATGGGTTCCGGTAAAGGTCCACAAATAGACGATGTGATCGCCAGCGGCGCGCACGGCGTCGCAAACCAGTTCCAGATCGGGCACATCCGCATAGAAGCCCGCCGCCATGTCGGCGACCCCGGACTGGCCCTTCCACGGCTCTCCCCGATTGATGACGATGGCGCCGTCCTCGGCGTAGAATGCCGCGACAGCCTGCGGAGATCCGGTATTCCAGGCAGCCGTGTAGGCTGCGGCTATTTCCGCCGCCTTGTCTTCGTCGATCATGCGACTTCTCCCCTTCCCGCGCCGCGCGGCGGACCGCTGCCCTTGCTGCGGCCGTTTTGTGCGGCAAAGCCCCGGCGGAAAGGTAACCCTGGGTCAGGCAATCTCGCAAATCCGGTCTCGACCAACATGCGTACGATCAGACTTTCTTCGGACCGGTGCATCGCTTTACGCGGCCAGGCGTTCCGCTTAGGCTCCGCGACAAAGTGATCCGGAAATAATCGAACGCTACGGGGAAGAATGATGGACGAGAAGATCTGGTATTACGCGGTCGATGGCGAGCAGAAGGGCCCGATCGACGCCGCTGAACTCAATCTGCTGATCGCCGTCTCGACCATCGGACCGGACACGCTGGTCTGGCGTGAGGGGATGGCCGACTGGCAGCCCGCCGCAGCCGCCCTCCCGGATTCCGAGATCCCGGAGGGGTGGGAGCGCCCGGCGACTCCTCCGCCGCCTCCCCCGGCACGGGAAGAGCACCAGCCCCCGTCCGCCGCTGCGCCCGTGCCCGCGGGAGAAGGTGCGCCGACCTACGAGGAATGGATGGCCACCGACCATCCGACCGAGTTCATGGACTGCGTGAAGACCTGCTTCAACAAATATGCGCATTTCCGCGGCCGCGCTCGGCGGCCGGAATACTGGTATTTCGTCCTGTTCAATTTCCTCGTCGGGATCGCGCTCAATGTCGTCGACGGGATGATCTTCGGCTGGGGAAACGACGTCGCGGTCTTCAATCCGCTCTATTCGCTGGCGGTGCTGGTGCCGTCGATCGCGGTCGGCGCCCGCCGCCTCCACGACACCGGCCGGTCCGGATGGTGGCAGCTGATCTGGTTCATCCCGATCGTCGGCTGGATCATCCTGATCATCTGGCTGGCCAGCCGCGGCGAGTCGCGGCAGAACCAATACGGCCCGGCGTGACGCGGTTTCGGGAGGATCGGACAGAAACGCCATTTTCCTGTAGTGATTTCGCCCTTATAAGGCGACATGACCATACAGACTCTCGAAACAATGCCCACCAATCCGGTCTCGAACGCCGGCTGCGAGTTGCCGCCGGCCTTCGAACCGCAATCCTTCACCGATGCCCGCGCCGCCGTGGAGGCGCTTAAAGCGCTCTATGAGCGCAATACCGGCTTCCTGCGCGACGGTTTCGAAGCCGTGCATCGCGGCAAGACGCCGACGGAGCGGCTGCGCGCCTTCTATCCGCAGCTCGAATTTTCGACCGACAGCTATTCCCATGTCGATTCCCGGCTCGCCTATGGCCATGTCGTGGCGCCCGGCCGTTATGTCGGCACGGTGACGCGGCCGGACCTGTTCGAAAACTATCTCGAGACGCAGATCGGGCTGATCATGCGCAATCACGACGTGCCCGTGACCGTCTCCGAATCCAACACGCCGATCCCGCTGCATTTCGCCTTCCTGGAAGGCACCTATGTCGACCAGAGCGACGCCGACAGCATGAACCGGCCACTGCGCGACACGTTCGACGTGCCGGACCTCAACACGACCAATGACGAGATCGTCAATGGCGATTTCGAGCCCGCTCCGGGGGAGCCGCTGCCGCTGGCGCCCTTCACCGCGCAGCGCGTCGACTATTCGCTTCATCGCCTGTCGCACTACACCGCGACGAGCCCGGCCCATTTCCAGAATTTCGTGCTGTTCACGAACTACCAGTTCTACATGGACGAGTTCTGCCAGTATGCCCGCGACGTGATCGCCAAGGGCGAAGGCGGCTATACCGAATTCGTCGAGCCCGGCAATCTGCTGACGCGCGCCGGAGAGACCGAGCCGGTTTCCGGCGTCCATCCCGCGCGGCTGCCGCAGATGCCGGCCTATCATCTGAAGAAGGCCGACAATTCCGGCATCACCATGGTCAATATCGGCGTCGGACCGTCCAACGCCAAGACGATCACCGACCATATCGCCGTGCTGCGCCCGCATGCCTGGCTGATGCTCGGCCACTGCGCCGGGCTTCGTAACAGCCAGGCGCTCGGCGACTATGTTCTCGCCCATGCCTATGTGCGCGAGGATAATGTCCTGAACGACGACATCCCGCTTTCCGTGCCGATCCCGCCGCTGGCGGAAGTGCAGGTGGCGCTGGAGGACGCGGTCGAGGAAGTCACCGGCTATACCGGCTACGAACTGAAGAAGATCATGCGTACGGGCACCGTCGCGACCATCGACAACCGCAACTGGGAACTGCGCGACCAGCGCGGCCCTGTGCGCCGGCTGTCGCAGTCAAGGGCGATCGCGCTCGACATGGAGTCGGCCACCATCGCCGCCAACGGCTTCCGCTTCCGCGTGCCCTACGGCACGCTGCTCTGCGTCTCCGACAAGCCGCTGCATGGCGAACTGAAACTGCCCGGCATGGCGACGGATTTCTACAAGCGCCAGGTCGCCCAGCACCTGATCATCGGCATCAGGGCGATGGAGAAGCTGGCGCAAATGCCGCCGGAACGGCTGCATTCACGCAAGCTGCGGAGCTTCAACGAGACGGCGTTCCAGTAGGACGTCCCGCTGCCCGTAGCACGTCCCGCTGCCCGGCTCAGATCCAGCCGAGCAGCTTCCACCACAGGAAGTCCAGAGGCACGAGCAGCAACAGGGTCACGACCGTCAGCGGGATGGTCAGTCGCAGCACATGGCCGAGCTTCTCGCCCGAAAGCTGCATCGTCACGATGAGCGGCGCGACCTGATAGGGGAACACAGCCGTCGAAAAGCCGACCACTTGGGTCATGAGCACGGCGGCCACGCCGAAGCCGGAGCTGTCGGCAAGTCCCTCAGCCATCGGCGTCAGCACCGTCGGCACGCCGCCGACCGTGGTCACGAGCCCGGTGACGAACGCCATCACGGACAGCGACGCGAAGTTGACGAGGTCGCGTCCGGGCGCGAGCGGCAGAATGCGCGTCAGTTCCTCGCCGAGCACAGCGCCCAGTCCCGTCACGTTGACGAGTGCGCCCAGCGCCAGCGCCGCGGCGACGAACAGCACCATGCCGAAATCGACGGAGGCATTGAAACCCTTCGGGTCGACCGCCCCGATGCCGGGAAGTAGCAACAGGACCGCCGAGGCAATCCCGATCCAGGCCGGATTGATTCCGTGCAGGCTGTCGGTCATCCACAAGACGAGAGTGGCGGACAGGATCGCCAAGACGCGGCGCTGGAGCGCGGTATCGGACCCAACCTCTTGCCCCTCACCCGTTTCCTCCGGCGCCTCGCCGGCACGATCGGGAAAGAGCAGCAATGTCAGCATCAGCGCGGCGACGGCTTTCAGGAAACCGAGGACCGGAAAATGCAGGACCAGATACTGCATGTAGCCGAGACTCACGCCGTGGATCGTCTCCGCGGCGCCTGACAGGATCATGTTCGGGATATTCGACGGCAGAACCGTGAAACCCGGCATGTTGCAGGCGGCCGCCAGCATGACGGCGATGCCGATGCGCCCGTTCGACCCCTTCTTGAACCCGGCGCGATCGGCCAGCGCCATTCCGACCGGAACCAGCACGACCGCGCGGCCGACCGATGACGGCATGACGAAGGCGAGCGCCATGCCCGCCAATGCAAGGCCCGCGAGCAACCGGACATAACTCCCGGCAATCGCCGGTGCGAGCAGCGCCGCGAAACGCTTTCCGAGGCCCGACGTGCCGATCGCCGCGCCGATGACCGAACCCGATATGATCAGCCAAACCGCGGCCGAACCGAAGCCGCTGAAGACGACATCCGGAAGGGCGAGGCCGGCGATCAGGACCAGCGCGAAGAAGGACAGGCTGACGAGGAAAGGCGGAATGACGCCGGTGCTCCAGAACGCCAGCGTGACGAGCACGACACCGGCGGCCTGCGCCTGCGCCGGACTGAGCCCGGCCGGAGCCATCAGCGCCAGCCACAATGCGGCAGCGACGGCGATCGCGACCGGAACGGCGCGAAAAGGCAGCGCATAAAACATGATAAAAATACTCCATATTTCGTTCGCCGCATAGGTGGCGTATTTCTTGGAGTTGCGCTAGATCGCCATCATGACAATGGATATCGATAAAACGCCATTCTTCGAACCCGGCGAAACCGCCTATATCGAGGATCCGGATCGTCCCGTTCTCGCCTTCGGGCGCGATCTTGTGGCGGGCGCCGCCAATGCCCCGCATCGCCATCCGCGCGGACAGCTTCTCTGGACAATGACGGGTGTGCTGCGGGTCATCGCCGGCAATTCCGTGTGGCTCGTACCGCCCAGCCACGCGGTTTGGATCCCCGGCGGCACGCTGCACAACGTCGTTTCCGAGACCGAGACGCAAACGCGCAATCTCTATGTCGACCCGTCACGCCGGGTACGTTCGGGAACAACCGCCTGCACGGTGCTCTTCCTGTCACCGCTGATGCGCGAGATTATCCTGCGCCTGTGCGAGAAACGCGGCGCACCTGCATCCGACGCCCGCCTGCACAGGCTCGGCGAGGTCGCCCTCGACGAGATTGAGACGCTCGAGGAAGCGCCGTTGAGCCTGCCCGGCGGACACGACCCGCGATTGCTTCGCCTTACCGCGCATCTGGAACGCAATCCCGGAGACAGGCGTCAGCTTTCCGAACTCGCAGCGATCGCCGGCGCCAGCCCGCGCACGCTGGAACGGCTGTTCAGCCGGGAAACAGGTTTCACCTTCCGCCAGTGGCGCGGCCGCCTGAGGCTGCTGACGGCGGTGGAGATGCTGCAACGCGGCGACAGCAGCACCGCGATCGCCTATGCGCTCGGTTATCGCAGCCCGAGCGCCTTCGTGGCGGCATTCCGCGGCCATTTCGGCTGCCCGCCACAGAGCTATCTCGAGAACCGCGGCTGACGGAAAGGCCGTGGAGCGCACCCTTTCCGCTTCCGTTGCGGCAGAAGCGCTGGTTTAATGCCGCAAGCCAATCCAGGCACAGGGCGGCGGCGATGACGCTGAGCATGCAGTTTCTCGGGAGCTTCAGGGCCGAAGCCGGCGGCGAGGCGCTGCATGTCCCGTCGAAACGCGGGCGCGCCCTGCTCGCCGCACTCATGCTGGCGCCGGACATGCGGCTGTCGCGACAGGCAGCTGCGGCGCTTCTCTGGCCGGACCGCGACGAGTCCCAGGCGCGCGCCTCGCTGCGTCAGGAACTGTCCGCCTTGAAGAAGGCGCTCGGCCCTGCCGGCGACGGCCTCCTCTCATCCGACACGGAAGCAATCTCGATCGCCCCGGACGCTTCGCTCGACTGCGATCTCTGGTCGATCCTGAAGGATGATGCCGCGCCGGAGACGGCGATGGCGCTCTACCGGGGCGACCTGCTGGACGATGTCGACCTCGCGCTCGAAAGCTTCGAGGAATGGCTCGCCGCCCAGCGCCGCGTATTGCGTGCGCGCCTTGTCACCCTTGCCGAACGGCATCTGCGGACGGCCACGCAGAAGCAGGACTGGGAGGCGGTGGAGAGCTGTGCGGCGCGCCTACAGGAACTCGACCCTTTCAACGAGACCGCCATCGAGGCGCTGATGCGCGTAGCGGCAGCGAATGGCCGGCGCGCGCAGGCCCTCTCCCTGTTCGAGGATTTCGCGGCGAGGCTCGATGGGGAATTACAGGCGAAACCCGGCGCGGCACTCGGAGAATTGCGCGCCGAGATCGCAGGCGGGACGTCCCCTGGCTCCGCTCAGCCCGCTGCTTCGCCGACAAGCCCGATCCCCTTCGTTGAACGGCCAGCCGTTCTGGTGATGGCAGTCGACAGCCTGTCCACAAGCGAGGACGACCGGATGCTGGCCGCCGGCCTCGCCGAGGAGCTTCGGACCACCCTTAGCTACTGGCGCTGGTTTCCCGTGATCGGCCCCGAGAGCGTCGGCTGGAAAACGGCGCGCGACATCGACATCCGGGAAGCCGCGCGCGAAGTCGCCGCCTCCTACGCCGTCACTGGCAGCCTGCGCCGCCACGGCGACCGAGCCCGCATCACGGTCAGCCTGATCGACACTACATCCGGCCAATCGATCTGGTCGCAGAATTTCGATGGCTATCTGGAGGACGTCTTCGCCTTTCAGGAGGATGTCTGCCGGTCCATTGTCGCGCAGATCGAGCCGCAGATCGCCCATGCCGAGGCCGAACGGATCAGGCGTGCACAGCCGACCAGACTCGCGGCATGGCATCTCGTCGCAAAAGCGGACGAGATCGACCGCCTCGGCGGCCCCGGTTACGGCACGCCGGAGAGCAACAACGCGCAATTTCCTCTGCTGGAGGAAGCGGCCAGGCTCGATCCCGGCAACGCCCGGTCATGGACACGCATTTCCCGGATCCACTGGCGCTTCTTCATCATGGGCTGGGACAGGGATCCGGAAACCCATACCCGCAGATCCTCCGAAGCCTCGCGCCAGGCCCTCGCGGTCGATCCCGACGACTGGCAGGCGCATGCCTATCAGGCGCTTATCCGGGTCTTCGCGGATCGCGACTATGAGGCGGCCGAATATCACAGCATGGAAGCGGTTCGCCTCAACCCGTCGGCCGTGCTCGCGCGGCAGGTGGCGGGCTGCACCACCGAGATGCTTGGCCGGCCGGCAGAAGCTCTCGAGCATTTCAGGGTTATCTTTCGCCTCGATCCCGATCCAGGGCCCAAGGCCGCCATCATGGCCGACATGTCCACCTGCCACATGCTCTTGAAGGAGTTCGACGAGGCCGTCGAGATCGGGCGGCGCCTGATGGCGTCCGCGCCCGGCTATGCGCGCGGCCTGCAGCGTAGCGCGGCATCCTTTGGCCATGCGGGCCGCGCCGATCTGGCCGTGGAAGCCGCCTCGCGTCTGCGGGAGCTTCAGCCGGATTTCTCGGAGGATTATGTTCGCGCAACCTACCCCTTCCGGCGCGCGGAGGACCTCGACATTTTCATCGAGGGCCTTCGCAAGGCGCGGTGTCTGAGCTGAGGCTCAGCGGTCGTTACGCGGCGCGAACTGGCGCAGGAACGCCTGGTCCTGCTGGCGCTTCGTGATCCCCATGTCGCGCAGCTGTTCCTCGGTCAGGTCCTTGAACCGGTAATAGGAAACGAACATGGCGTTGAGATCGCGCAGCCATTTGAACGGCGACGGGATGGTCGGCGACGTGGTGGCGCGGGTCTTGGAGTTCTCGAAAGCGTTGGTGCGGATGGTGTTGGACTGCATCGGTTCTCTCCTCGTTGGAACTGCAGCCAGCATCGCCCTCGCCCGCAAGAGCGGCGTAAATTCCCGTCCGACTCAAGCGCCGTCCGGCGTCAAAAATCCGTAAAAAACGTATCTCTGCGCAAAAAAACGAAGTCGGAACGGCGCGCGGTTGACCGACACGCCGTCCTTTCCCGATCAGTCCTGGATCGACTGGATGTAGTAGACCAGGTCGAGAATACGGGCGCGGACGGCCGCCTCGCCTCCATAAGGTCCATAGGTCTCTCCCATCTCCTCCACATAACGCTTGCCCCAGACCGGCATGTCGCGCGTGCCGTGACCGGATACCATCGACCGCCCGTCGACCACCTGAAACACCTTCAGAAACGGATATTCCCCGTGGTTGTTATCTGTAAGCTTGGTCAGATCGGTGGGTTTAACATTGAGAAAGTTGACCAGATTGCCGTCCCCGCGTCCGTCTTCTCCGTGACAGACCGCGCACGAATTACGGTACTCGTTGGCACTCGGTGCGACACCGCCTCCATTGGCGGCCACGCTGGTTACGCTTGCGCCGAGGGCTAAAACCACAGTCAGCGCACGTCCAGTTGTTGTTTTTCTCATGGTATTTCCTCCCATTCACTATGGCCTTCTGGCCTGGAAACGGGAAAAGCGTATTCTTACGCTAGGTAATGTCGTTGACGGGCGTCAATGCTTTCCATGTTGCGGATCGTCCTCGCTTCGGTCTTCAAATCGTCTTGCGACCAAACTAGGCTTGAGGGAATCGCACCCTCCTTCCACGATCACGGCGATCCGCCATGTCTTTCCTGCCCCGCGCCGTCTATCCGCTGATGATCGGTTCCGCCCTGCTGATGTTCGCGGGCGGCGTGAACGGGCTGATCCTGCCGGTGCGCGGCAGCCAGGAAGGCTTTTCCTCATTTGCGCTCGGCTTGCTCGGCACCGGATGGGCGATCGGCTACATTCTCGGCTGCCTCGTGATGCCGCGCACGGTGGCGCGCGTCGGCCACATCCGCGCCTTTGGCGCGATGACGGCGCTGGCCGTCGTCTCCGTGCTCGCCACGCTGCTGATCATTCAGCCCTGGGCCTGGATCCCGCTGCGCGGCGTCGCCGGCTTCGCCTTCGCCGGCGCGGCGATGATCGTCGAAAGCTGGCTGAACGAGCGCGCCGAAGCCGCCTCGCGCGGCCGTGTCTTCGGCCTCTACACCATGGTCAATCTCGCCGCGACGACGCTCGGGCAGCTGGCGCTGACGACCGGCGACACGGCGACGCATCTCTTCTTCGTCATCGCGGCGATCTTCTACGCGCTGGCGCTGCTGCCGAGCGGGCTTTACGCCTCGCATGCGCCAAATCCGCTGGTCGGCGCCTCGCTCGACCTGAAGACGCTGTGGCGCAACTCGCCGGTCGCCGTGGTCTCGGTGGTGCTGATCGGGGTCGCCAACTCGTCCTTCGGCACGCTCGGCGCGGTCTATGCCGACAGGGTCGGGCTCGGCGTCGCGGCGATCGCCTTGTTCATGAGCGTCGCGATCCTCGCCGGATCGGCGGCGCAGGTGCCAATAGGCTATTTCTCCGACCGGATGGACCGCCGCCTCGTCCTGGTCGCCATCGCGGCCACGGCGCTGATCGTCGACCTCTTCCTGGCGGTCGTCCAGCCGACCTCGGTATCGGTCGCGCTTGCCGCGTCGGCCGTCTTCGGCGCCTGCATCTACTCCATGTATCCGGTGATCGTCGCGCATGCCAACGACCACGCGCCCGACAATTATTTCCTTCGCACCTCGGGCGGATTGCTGCTGTTGTTCGGCGTCGGATCGATCGGCGGGCCGCTGATCGCCGGCGCGATCATGTCGCTCGCCGGCCCGTCGGGCCTCTTTGTCACCACCGCCCTCACCCATCTCGGCCTTGTCGGCTATGCGCTGTGGCGCATCCGCCAGCGCGCCGCGCCGGAGCAAAAGGAAAAGACCGAGTTCGTCCCCGCCCAGCCGGCCCGCATGTCGACCCCCGAAACCGTCGTCCTCGACCCGCGCGCGGAAGAAGAGGAGATCGAGGAACAGATGGTCGATACGAACGGCGAAGACGAGAACGGGTGATGGGAGCAACAGGCCCCGAGATCAGGTGGTACCGAGCGATTGTCTATATCAACGAGCCGCGGATTGATGGAGCCTTCCACGGGCCCACGCTGACCATCGACGGTGAGCAGGACCGTGTCATATACATTCTTAGAATCGAAAGCGAAAACGGACGTCCTTTTCCACATGGCGTAGATACACCCGTGAAATTCGCGGTCATGGGGGGCAAGCCGGTTTGCAACGAGGGGTATAAGTTTCCGCTTTGGGTCGGATCTCGTTTGTTCGGCCGGCTTATTGTTGGAGAGAGCCTCGAACCTCGAAACCTCCGTTCCTGACCCGCGCTACAATAAGGCAGAGCGAGAGGAGCAACTCCCGCCGCCTTCACCTGTATCTGCGCGGTCGCAGTTTCTTCGGCAGATAGGCGGTCAGCTTCGCCATGAGCCGGCGGCTCGGCCGGACAAAGTCGCCCAACACGGCGTGGTAGGCCGGATCGCTGTCGTGCAGGCGGATCGCCTCGTGCCGGCCGACCAGTTCGTTCAGTGTCGAGACCAGATAGTGCGGTTCCACAAAGCTTGCGAATTGCGGCAGCCGCTCGACGAAAGTGTCCCGCATCTCGGCGTTCGTGTCGTCGTAGAGTTGCTTGGAGGTAAAACCCAGGATCGATCCGTTGCCGAGAAACGGATTCGTCGCCCAGACATTGGTGTCATGCATGCGGTAGTAGCCGAGCGCGCGATCGATACGCACCGTTCCGCCGAGCAGATGCGCTGCCTGTACCCAATAGCCGTCGGCGCCGATCCGGAGCTTTTCCGAAGAGCGCGGACGCATGGCCACCAGCGCGTTGCGGCGAAACATGAAACCTGAGTTGGTCGACCAGAGCCAATTCTTCGCTATGCTGCGGCAGAGAAAGGTCAGCCGGTCTCCATCCATCTCTTCGGTGGCGACGATGAGTTTTGCGTCCGACGGACGTTCCGCGCTCCACGCGCGAAACACCGGACTGCCGCCCGAGATGATCCTGCCGTTGCCGTCTATCACCACAAGATCGCTGGTCGACACCGCCGCCGCCTCGCTGCGGCTCATATGCGCCCTGACATGGCGCTCGACGAACTCCGGCATATAGGCGTCGTCGGCATCGAGAAACGCGATAAACGGGGCTAACGTCGCGTCCAGGCCCTTGAGCGTGTTCGCCATGAACCCGTCATTGCTCTCGCTTGCGATGAACCGGAACCGGTCATCGCCGAGATCGGCAAGGATCGCCTCGATCCGGGCGACGGAATCGTCCGTCGACTTGTCGTCCACGACGACGCATTCCAGCTTCGAATAGGTCTGCGCGGCGACCGACCGGATCGCTTCTTCGACGAAAGCGCCCTGATTGTAGTTGCCGACGACAATGGAAACGAGCGGATCGCGTTCGTTTTCCTGCCGGGGATCCTGTTCAGCCAATGATGATCTCCTGTCCCTATTCGTCATTTACATGGCGGATACGGCGGACGAATTCATTTCCGCAAACGGCGGATACCCCCGAGACCCGGTCCACTCCTGAACGATCCGCGGAAACTTGTCCACCGCCCGGACCCGCCGGTTACCTGTCTCCCCCAACCTTGACGCCGCCGCGCTGGCCTGACATCAGGTCCGCGCGCAGTTCGGGGGTGGACATTGGCCGCCCCCGCCCCAGCTGAAACGGCAGACCGTCGGAGACAAAAGCGGCCATGCTGCAGACCCCCTATTACCTGATCGACAAGTCGAAACTGCTTCCGAACATGGAAAAGATCGCCCGGCTGCGCGAAGCGTCGGGCGCGAAATCGCTGCTGGCACTGAAATGTTTCGCCTCGTGGTCGGTCTTCGATTTCATGGCCGAGTATATGGACGGGACGACCTCCTCGTCGCTCTACGAGGTCAAGCTCGGCTACGAGAAGTTCGGCGGCGAGACGCATGCCTATTCGGTCGCCTATGCCGATCACGAGATCGGCGAGGTGCTGGCCAATTGCGACAAGATCCTGTTCAATACGATCGGCCAGCTGACGCGCTTCGAGGAAGAGAGCCGCCACAAGACGCGCGGGCTGCGCGTCAATCCGGGCGTATCGACCTCGGAGTTCGATCTCGCCGACCCAGCGCGCCCCTTTTCCCGACTGGGCGAGCACGACCCGAAGGACATCGAGGCCGTTGCCGACCGGATCTCCGGCTTCATGTTCCACTGCAATTGCGAGAATGACGACTTCGATCGGTTCGACGCCATGCTCGGCACGATCGAACAGCGTTTCGGCTATCTGATCCGGCAGATGGACTGGATCAGCCTCGGCGGCGGCATTCATTTCACCGGCGCGGATTATCCGCTCGATCGCTTTGCCGAACGGCTGAAGCGGTTTTCCGGCGAGAACGGCGTGCAGGTCTATCTGGAGCCCGGCGAAGCCGCGATCACCGGTGCGGCGACGCTGGAGGTCACCGTGCTGGACACGCTGAACAACGGCAAGGATCTCGCCATCGTCGATTCCTCCATCGAGGCGCACATGCTCGACCTGCTGGTCTATCGCGAGACGGCGAAGATCGCGCCGAACGAGGGCCCGCATGAATGGATGGTCTGCGGCAAGTCGTGCCTGGCAGGCGATATTTTCGGCGAGTTCCGTTTTGCAAATCCGCTGAAACCCGGCGACCGGTTGAGCTTTCAGGACGCGGCGGGTTACACAATGGTCAAGAAGAACTGGTTCAACGGCGTCAAGATGCCGGCCATCGCCGTCAAGGAGCTCGACGGCTCCGTGCGGCTCGTACGCGACTTCGGTTACGAGGATTTCGTAGCCGCGCTGTCGTGAAACCCCTCTAGAAACAAGCCAATCCACCGACAAAACGGAGACAAGGGAGGCCCCGCACAGGCTCATGAAACGCAATGTATTGATCATCGGCGCCGGCGGCGTCGCCCAGGTCGTGGCGCACAAATGCGCGCAGAACAACGACCTCCTGGGAGACATTCACATCGCCAGCCGCACGCTGTCGAAATGCGAGGCGATCATCGCGAGCGTCCGCGACAAGAACGCGATGAAGGTCGCGGGCGCGCTGGAGGCTCATCAGGTCGACGCGATGGACACAACAGCCGTCGCCGATCTGATCGCCAAGACCGGTGTGCAGATCGTGATCAATGTCGGCAGCGCCTTCGTGAACATGTATGTGCTGGAAGCCTGCCTGGAGACGGGCGTCGCCTATATCGACACGGCGATCCACGAAGAGCCGGACAAGATCTGCGAGACGCCGCCCTGGTACGCCAATTACGAGTGGAAGCGGCGTGACCGCTGCGCCGAAAAGGGCGTCACCGCGATCCTCGGCGCCGGCTTCGATCCGGGTGTTGTCAACGCCTTCGCGCGCTTCGCCATCGACGAGTTCATGGACGAGGTGAAGTCGATCGACATCGTCGACATCAATGCCGGCAGCCACGGCAAGTGGTTCGCCACCAATTTCGATCCGGAGATCAACTTCCGCGAATTCACCGGCACCGTCTATTCCTGGCAGGACGGGGAGTGGAAGGAAAACTCCATGTTCGAGGTCGGCCACGAATGGGATCTTCCGGTGGTGGGCAAGCAGAAAGCCTATATGTCGGGCCATGACGAGGTACAGTCGCTCGCCGTCAACTATCCGCATGCCGATGTGCGCTTCTGGATGGGCTTCGGCGATCACTACATCAACGTCTTCACCGTCCTGCAGAATCTCGGCCTGCTGTCCGAGCAGCCTGTGACGACGGCCGAGGGGCTTGAGGTCGTGCCGCTGAAGGTAGTCAAGGCGGTTCTGCCCGACCCCTCCTCGCTCGCCCCGGACTACACCGGCAAGACCTGCATCGGCGACCTGGTCAAGGGCGTGAAGGACGGCAGGGAAACCGAGGTCTTCGTCTATAATGTCGCCGATCACAAGGACGCCTATAACGAGGTCGGAAGCCAGGGCATCTCCTATACGGCCGGTGTGCCGCCGGTCGCCGCGGCCATGCTGATCGCCGACGGCACGTGGGACACCGGCACCATGGTCAATGTCGAGGAACTCGATCCCAAACCCTTCTTCACGATCCTCGACCGTATCGGCCTGCCGACGCGTGTGAAGGACGAAAACGGCGACCGCCCCTGGACCGAGGCGGTCTAACGATTGCTCCCGGGGAGCCCGCAGCCGGGCTCCCTGCGGCAAATGGCGCATCCGCGCAATCCGGCGTAAAACATTCACATTTTTGCAGCTTTCCTACATCATGTTGCGGCGCAACATGAGCCTGCGCCGCGCGGGCCGGACATCCGAGCGAGGCTGCCTTGCCGACATCGACAGAAACCAGACTGCCCGTGCCGCAGGAGCGGCCGTCACCAACCGTGCCCGCCCCCTCGCCGGCTGCTCTTCCTTCGGGAAACGCCGCGCTCGCCGCTTTTCTTTCGAAGATGATGGCGGACGGTCATGTGGAAAACCACGGCAAATACGACACGTTCGACCGGGCGCTGCGCGCCTCCATGGCGCGGCTGACAGACGGCGTGTCGATCCATTCGTCAAGCACCGCGTGGTCGGACTGGCTGGCGCATCTTTCGCGCGCGCCGGGCCGACGGACCGAGCTCGCCGAACGCGCCATGCGCAATTTCTGGCTGCTCGCCCTCGACGCAATGGGCCCGTCCGGCCCGCTCGGCGTCGAGGGCGGCTTCAAGCCGGAGGCCGGCGACCGTCGCTTTTCCCACGCGGCTTGGGACCACTTGCCGTTCCGCGCCTGGAAACAATCCTTTCTCGCCGCCGAGGACTGGTGGACCGAGGCGACGAAGGAAGTGCGCGGAATGCATCATGCCAACGCAGACCGCGTCGCCTTCATGGCGCGGCAGATGCTCGACATGGCGTCGCCCTCCAATTCGCCCTTTCTCAATCCCGAGATCATCGAGAAGACCGTCCGCTCCGGCGGCATGAACCTGGTCGAGGGCGCGCAAAATTTCCTCGCTGATACTGCGCGCGAACTCGTCAATGCGCCGCCGCCGGCCTCGCCGGACTTCCGTGTTGGCGAGACCATCGCCTGCACGCCGGGGTCGGTCGTCTTCCGCAACGAGGTGTTCGAACTGATCCATTATGCGCCGCAGACCGACACGGTGCGCGCCGAGCCGGTACTCATCGTGCCCGCCTGGATCATGAAATATTACATTCTCGACCTGTCGCCGCACAATTCGCTGATCAACTATCTCGTCGGTCAGGGCCACACCGTCTTCGCCATCTCCTGGCGCAATCCGGGGCCTGAACAGCGCGATCTCTCGCTCGACGACTATCGCCGCCTCGGCGTGATGGCAGCGATCGATGCGATCGGCTCTATCGTGCCCGACCAGCAGATCCATGCCTGCGGCTACTGCCTCGGCGGAACCATCCTGTCGATCGCGGCGGCAACCATGGCGCGCGACGGCGACAAGCGCCTTGCCTCGATCACGCTTCTCGCCGCGCAGACGGACTTCACCGAGGCTGGCGAACTGATGCTGTTCCTGGACGAGAGCGAGATCGCCTATCTCGAGGACATGATGTGGGATCAGGGCTATCTGGACGAGAAGCAGATGTCCGGCGCCTTTCGCGCGTTACGCGCCCGCGATCTCGTGTGGTCGCACGCGATCAAGCGCTATTTCCTCGGCGAGGAAGAGGCGCAATTCGACATCTCAGCCTGGAACGCCGATCCAACCCGCATGCCCTATCGCATGCATTCGGACTATCTGCGCGGGCTGTTCCTCGAAAACCGCCTGACCGCCGGCCGTTTCGCTGTCGAGGGCAAGGTGATTGCTCTGAAGGATATCGACGCGCCGATGTTCGTCATCGGAACCGAGAAAGACCATATCGCGCCATGGCGGTCAGTCTACAAGGTCACGCTGTTTACGGAAAACGACCTGACCTTCGTGCTGACTTCGGGCGGTCATAATGGCGGCATCGTCAGCGAACCCGGCCACCCGCACCGGCATTACCGCATCGGTCACCGCACGCCCGACAAGAAATATCTCGATCCGGCAAGCTGGTACGAAAACCACGAGCCGACGGAGGGATCATGGTGGACCGAATGGGCGACGTGGCTCGCCGAACACAGCGCACCGGACCATGTCGTCCCGCCCCCGATGGGCGCGGCGCAGCACGGATACCCTGCTCTCTGCCCGGCGCCCGGAAGTTACGTGTTCCAAAAATAACACACGCCGAAAATCGCAAGCCGGCGAACTTGACAGGCAGACACCTGGTTTTCATAGAATTCGGTGCGCTATTTCTGCGTGATTCTTTCATTGATTTCTTGGGGTTAAGCTATGAAGAAACTGGTAGCGCTGACGGTTCTCCTCGGCACAATTGCAGCAAGCGGCACTGCCATTGCAGCTGACAGCATGCAGCGCAGCGCCGACTGGTCCGGCTTTACAGTCGGCGTCATCGGTACGGTCGCCGGCGGCGAGGATGATTGGCCCGGCGACGGAATTTACGACCTCGATACCGGTTTATTCGGCGGTGCGTTCGTTTCCTACGACTACCAGATCGACAATGTCGTGGTTGGCGCGGTGGCCAAGGCCCAGTGGGGCAAGATGAAGGAGACCGCGTATCCGACCTTTTTCTACAATGCCTTCTACGATATCAACGGCCGGCTGGGCTACGCGATGAACAACGCGCTGGTCTATGCCAGTGGCGGCTTGACGATTGCCAGCATTGAAGAGGATGGTCTGGGCTTCACGAGCACCGGCTACAATCTCGGCGCGGGCATCGATTTCCAGTTGACCGAAAAGGTCGTTTTGGGTGGCGAGTACACATTCAGGTCACTCAGCGACGATTGCCCGCACGGCTTTCCGTTCGAGCTGTCGAGCCACTCCTTCACCGCCAAGATCGGCTACCGGTTCTGATCTCCGCCGGGTTTTCCGAGGCAGGCATCCAGCGCTTTCCGTAGAGCCAGATCGCGCGGATCGGCCGTCACCCTCAGGCCCATGCTGCCGGTGACATAGGCATAGGCTATGCCGTCTTCAGGGTCGGCATAGCCAAGCGCGCCACCCGCGCCCGGCGCTCCGAAAGCGCCCTCATTGCGGCCGAAGCGCCAATTCCGGCACGGCCGCATGAAACCCAGCGCATAGCGCACCTCGCCGCGCAGGCTCTCGTCGAAGAAACCATGCGCGGACGGCACCGGCAGCGCGGTCAGTTCGGCCAGCGTTTCAGGCTTGATTCCGATTTCATCTCCACCCGATGCAAAGGCGTTGTAGGCGCCCGCAAGGCCGCGCGCCGAGACCACGCCGCCGCCCGACGGCACTTCGAGCTCGCGGGTATAGATCCTGTCCAGGTCGTCGGGCAGCGCCGTCCCGGGGTTGATGCCGAGCGACCGGAACAGGAGCGAGCGCGGATTGAGCGATGCGAAGATGAGCGGCAGCGGAAAATGAGCCAGCGTCTTCCAGGGATTGGCCTTCTTCAGCGGCGCCAGCCGGTCGTCGGGAATATCCTCCGGCAGGCGGATATAGGCGTCGAGGCCGAGCGGCGCGGCGATTTCTTCCTGAAACACCCGGCCTATCGTGCGATGATCCGGATCGACCCGGCGGATCAGTTCGCCTTCGTAGAAACCGAGCGTCAGCGCATGATAGGCAACGCGCTCGCCGGGAGGCCAGATCGGCGTCTGGCGGGCCATGACGGCGGCCAGCCGGTCGAGATCCGCGACCGTATCCGCGTCGACCGGCTCGTCGAACGCCGGCAGGCCCGCCTGATGGGCGAGCAGTTGGCGCACCGTCGCGTCCTCCTTGCCGTTGCAGGCGAATTCCGGCCAGTAGGCGGCGATCCGTTCGTCATAGTCGAGCCAGCCGCGCGAATGCGCCAACGCCATGGCCATCGCCGCGAGGCCCTTGGTCGCGGAATAGACCAGCACCATCGTGTCCGCCTGCCAGGGCGCGCCGGTTTTCGGATCGCGTATACCGCCCCACAGATCGACGATCTTTTCGCCGTTCCGGTAGACGCAACAGGCACCGCCGCGCTCGCCACGGCGGGAGAAATTCGCGGCAAAGGCTTCGCGCACGGGCTCGAACCCGCTGCTCACATCTCCCTGCACTGCGATTTCAGAAGGGCCGGTCATCCGGGCAACAATAGCACATTCCCGGATCCGTCCCGTTGGAAGACTCGTGTGCGCAAGCGCACAGACCGGCCATAAAACCGTCCGCTAGCCCTGTTTTTCGTTAAAATTCTGGGATATATGCGCGATACTTTCCAGGGGCAGGCGAAAAGGCGGAGAAGCGGGACGACAAGCCCGCGCCCGACGCCGGGAGGTATTTCTTTATGGATTGTGGGGGCGAAGCGGCAGCATGCTGAGTTGGACGGTGAATTCGGGCTTCGACATTGCCTTCATACTTCTCGCCCTGATCGCCGGCATCGGCCTGATCGCCTACATTCTCAGGGATACCCGCCGCGATCTCGACGGCCTCGGCGACGCCGCGATGATCGTCCAGTCCGCCGCCAAGAGCGAAAAGACGCCGCGCGAAGCCTTTGCCGCGCAGTTCGAGACCGTAGACGGGTCGCTGAAGGACCAGCGTGTCGTCGGCCTCGCATGGCGCCGATTCGCGACGACACTGGTGCCGCTCGAGGTCGAGGACGGCGTGACCTCCGAGAACACGCTCGTTTCGCGCTCCCCCTCCCCGGCGGAGTATTTCTCGCCATCCGGTCTCGGGCTCGACCGCAGCCATGTCGCGATGGCTCCGGGCGCGTTTCTCGCCGTCTTCCTGTTGTTTGCGGGGATTGGCCTCGCCGGCACGATCGGCGCCATCGCGGAAGCGTTCGGTCCGGATTCGGGCGAGATGATGCGCACGGCGATCGCCAGCGCCGGCGGCAAGTTGCTCCTGTTCGCGGTAACGGTGGCGCTCTATCTGGCGCTGCGGCTGGCCGTCTCGTGGTCGCGTACCGCGATCGCCGACGGCGTTCGCCATTTCAACGACACCCTGCTCGACCGCGTCTATTTCGAAAACGCCGAATCCGCGGGCACGCGGCGGCAGGACGCGATGCATTTCCAGGCCAAGAGCCTGCAACGGCTGGGCGAGAAGCTGACCACCTCCATCGGCGGCACCACGCGCGACGCGATCGTCGAGGGTTATGTGGAGGTCGTCACGCGCATGGAAGCGCTGACCAAGCGCTACGACGATCTCGTCTCGGCGGCGCAGAAAGGCGCGCGCGAGGCTGTCGAGAAGGCCTTCGACGATTCCGTCGAAACCAGCGCCGACATTGTCGTCAAGCGCATGGAAGCGGTCGCCCAGCATCTGACCGCGATCCCGGAACACATGGAACAGGCCGCGCAGTCGCTGCAGACGGCGGGCGCCAATATCTCCGCTGAACAGCAGCGTTTCGCCAATGACCTGCAGACGACGGCAAACGACACCGTCGCCTCGGCCGCGAGCGCCGTCGCCCGCGACGTCGCCGAAACCGTACGCGAGGCGCTGGCGGAGTCGCGGGACGTGTCGGCGACGATTTCCGAGCGGCTGTCGCTGTTGCCGGATCGAATCGAACAGGCCGCGCTGACCTTCGAAAACGCTTCGGCAAAGATGATCGACGTGCAGAGCACGGTCGCGGAAGAGACGCAAACACGCACGCAACTGGCCGTCCAGTCGGTCACGGACATGATCAAGCAGTCGACCGGCGAAATCGCCCGCTCGGTCGACGAGACCATCGCCAATTCCCTGTTGCAGACGACGCGGACGCTGGAAACCGTCGGCGAGAACATGACGCTGTTGCCGGACCGGCTCGCGGGCGTTGCGCGGACACTGGAGCAGTCAACCGACCACATCTCGCAGACGCATACGCAGATTCTGGCCAATCTGCAGGCGGGCACGCGCGAAATGACGGCGACGACTGCCGAGACGATTGCGGCCCACGTCAACCAGAACACGCAGTCCTTCCTGGACAAGCTGCACGAGACCAACGAGGCGTTCGAGGCGCGCACCCAGTCGCTGACCGGCCTGTTCCAGGCCCTGGAACGCACGGGCGACCGGATTGCCGAGACGCACAACCAGGCGCTCGCCGACTTCAAGACAAGCGCCAGCGAGATCACCGCGGTCACCGCCGATGCGATCGCCGCCCGGGTCGACGAGAACACGACGCATTTCGTCGAGAAGCTGGAGCAGTCCAATGCCGCGTTCGAGGCTCGCGCGGAACGCCTGTCCAGCCTTTATGTCTCGCTCGAGCAGGCGAGCGACAAGATCGCCGAGACCCATACCCGGGTCATGACGCAGATGCAGCAGGCGGCGCGCGACATGACCGCGACCACCTCGCAGTCGATCTCGCGCCACATCAACGAGAACACCCAGTCCTTCATCGAGAAGCTGAACGAGTCCAACGCCGCATTCGAGGAACGCGCCGGCGCGCTGACCGGGCTTTTCTCGACGCTGCAGAAGGCGAGCGACCGCATCGCGGAGACGCATACGCGCTTCATGGACCAGATGCAGCAAGGCGCGCGCGAACTCACCGAAGCCACGGCCGAGACGCTGTCGCGCAGCGTCAACGAGAACACCAGCGGCTTCATCGACAAGCTGAACGAATCCAACGCCGCATTCGAGGAACGGGCCCAGGCCCTGACCGGCCTTTTCGCTACGCTGCAGAAAGCGAGCGAGCGGATCGCGCAGACGCATACCGGCTTCATGGCCGAGATGCAGGACAGCACGCGCGACATCATCGCCAAGACGACCAGCACGATCGCCGCGGAGATCCAGAACAATACCGCCGACATCGTGTCGAGGCTGCGCGAGTCCGACGACTTCTTCGCATCGCGCGTGGAAGCGCTGTCGTCGCTGCTGCCTCAGATCGACCAGACCGGCAAGGCTCTGGCGGGCATCATGGAGCGCATTTCGGCTGAGAACGGCCGTGTCGGCGTCGAACTGTCGGAACTGGCGGGTTCGCTGCACGACGCGACGGGCGGCATCAAGCAATCGGCCGACCGGTTCTCGCACAATCTTCTCGAGGTCCAGCAATCGCTCGACGATTTCCAGAAGCTGTCCAAGGACACGATCGAAATGGTCGGCACTTCGCAGCGCACGCTGAAGGAATCCATCGGCATGCAGGCGGAATTGTGGGAGCGCCATGTCGAACGGTTCGACGATGTCGACCGCAAGCTCGGCGACGTGTTCGCCGAGATGTCGCGCCAGATCGACGTGCAGACTCGCCAGATGCGCGATCAGGTCTCGGAAATGGACAATGCCCTGGCAGGCGCCGTGAACCATCTCGGCGAACTGGTCGAGGAACTCAATGAAACCCGCGCGCAGGCACGCAGCGCCGGAACATACGGCTGAGCATGGCAGACTGGACGAGCCTTGGCGGTCGCCTCGACCAGCGCCTTACCCAGATTTCCGGAAGCGCGTTACCGCAGGTTTCCCTCAACAGGGTCAAGACCGCCGCCGCGCGCTGGGAGCGCAAGCGCGAGGTCGCGGAGATTCCCTATGCGGTCCGGCGCCGGCGCATCCGGGACGCAGCGGAAAAACTCAAGCAAGGGCGCGGCGGCGACATCCCGCTGAGCGACCTCCGGCTCGCTCTCTTCCACATGCGCGAGGAGGAAGTCTTCATCGCCAGCACGATCGCGCGGCACCGGCTGGTCACGGAAGCGATATCGCGGCCCGGCAAGACGCCGATCAACGTCCTGTTCAAGGCGTTCTTCCAGAGCTTCGAACCGGGCAGTCCCGAGACAGACCGGATCTATCAGCATTTGCGCCAGAATATCGACGCGCTACGGATCAATTCGCGTGCGTTTGCGAAGGCGGTCAACTTCTTCGACGGCAATTACGGGCTCGACACGATCATCGACTCCGTCGATCTGCGGAACCCGGTCCGCTCGCTGGAGCGCGTCGGCCTCGAGGAGGACGAGCAGGATTCGCTCTATGGCCTCGCCATCAAATGCACCCTCGTCGAACGCACGCTGACCCATGTCGAACTCGACGCGCAGCCGCTGAAGACGATCCTCGGCTGGATCGAACTCGGGGAGCGCCGGCGGCCCGATCTGGAAAGCACCTATTACGAGATCCTCCTGTTGCGCTTTGCCCAGCAGGATCCGTCGCCGGATATAAGGCGGACGATCGCCCGTTTCCTGCTCGGCCATTTCGGAGATCCGCGCTCGACATCCTGGCCCAAGCTGCGCGACGACACGGGCCGCCTGAAGCGTGACGCCTGTCTCAGGGTGATGGAACGCTGGCTCGATAGCGGCGCGCTGCGCTGACCCTCTGCAATTCGTTGAACCCGGATACGAAAAAAGGGGCCGTGAGGCCCCTCTAAAACTAGCCGTCGAAGAGCGGCCGGTCCGGCGGGATAGGCACATTGTCCGGGATCACGGGACGGCCCGGCTGTGCCGTCGAGGTCTCGATTTGCTCCTCGATCGTCGTTTCCGGCTCCACAAGTTCCACCTCCGGCTCGGCCGGGCTTTCCGCGGCCGTCGTTTCGGGCGGCGTCAGCGGCTCCGGCTGGGCTGCGGCTGGCTCTGGCGCAGGCGCTGCCGCGCCGCCCCAGGCCGCCATCGCAGTCTCGAAAGCATTGCCGCCTGTCTCTCCGGTGACCAGGCGCAACGTGGTGCGGCGGCCGCTGTAATAAACGAACTGGATCTCGATCAGATCGGGATCGCTGAACAGCCTCTGGTGCAGTTGGCGGGCCGCAGGCACGTCGGCTAGCGCGAAGAGGAAGATGTTATCGGCAATCTTGACCACGGAACCGACCAGCGGCTCGGCCCGGTCCTGGCCGCTCCGGACGAATGTGATGGCTTCGACCGAGGCGATCTCGCTGCTCGCGACGCTGTCCGACGGTGCGAATACGAGCTCGAAGAGATGCGTCGCGGGCAGCGTCTCGTCGAGATTGCGCCGCAGCGTCAGCGTTGCGCGAAGACCGTCGGACGGAATGGAAACGTCGCCACGGATCGCCGGCTCCGGCGGTAATCCTGGCTGCGGCGAGGATTCGATGACCGACCACTCGATATTGCCCGTCTCCACCGCCTGTCCGCCCGCCGTGGCGAAGAGAAAGGCCTTTTCGCCAGCGGCCGGCGCAACCGCCTGTTCGGCGGCGGGCTCCTGCGTGTTTTCCTCTACCGCAGCCGCTGCTTCGGGCGCGGGCTCTTCCATGGCGGCTGCTTCCGTGTCTGACGGCGGTTCCTGCGCCGCCGCAGCAGGCTCGTTTTCCTGCGTGTTTGCATCCATGGCCGATGCGGTGTCGGTCTCACCGTCGACGCGCGCAGAGCTGGACGGTTCGCCAGCCAGGCCGGCGACGAATTCGGCCAGCCAGGTTCCCGTCGTCCTGGCCTTCGCGGTGTAGCGCGAAGTCTGATCGGGGAAGGCAACGGCGGCGGCGATCCCGCCACCGACGAGCAGGACCAGAAGGATGAGGAGGAAACGGCCGAACCCGCCACGCCGGCGCGGCTTGGCTTGCGGCGCCTGATCCTGATTGGCGGCTACCGGCCCGGCAGGCTCCTCGAACTCGAAATCATCGCCGAAAATGTCGTCCGGCAGGTCGAAACCGTCATCCGTCGCCCAGCGATCGGACTGTTTCTGCGCCTGCGCGTTGGACGGCGCGGCAAAGTCCTCGTCGAGTTCGAAATCCTCTGCGGGCGGCGCGACAGGCGCAGGCGGGGCCTTGCGCTTCTCCTGCCTCCTTGGCGCGGCCGCTTTCTTCGGCGCCTGCTGGCGGCCGATGTCGGCGGCAATCAGATCCTGGACCGCGTCCTCGACCTCTTCGTCGATCGACCGGCTTGGCTGAGGCTCGGGATCGAACGCCTGCGGCTCGAAGTCGGTCTCCGCGAGTTCCTGCACCGCCTCCTCGACCTCGTCCGCGATCGTGCGATGCATCTCCTGCGCCACCGGTCTCGACGGCTTCGCCGCGCGCGGTTTCGGCGCAGGCTCCTCGGACGCCGACTGCTCGAAATCGGCCGACCAGATATCCGCCAGTTCGGTCATCAGTTCGTCGGTCGACGGCCCGGTGTCCGCGTCCTCGACGCCGGCCGTTTTCTCGGCCTGCTCGGCCTCAACTTCGCGGATTGCGGCGTTGAGCTTCTCGATATGCATGTGCACCGCATCGAAATCCGGCTGCGGCGACAGCGACTTCAGATACTTCACCAGAGCGTTTCGCGCCCGCCGGTAGATGATCTCTCGGGTGGCCGGATCGCGCATGTCCTCATTGCTGACAGCCTTGCGCAGCAGGATCCTGACATCAAAGCCGGTCTCGTCCGCCGGCTCGACGGCTTCGGGCTCCTCGGCGCGCGCCGGCATTGGCGCGGGGGCCGGTTCCTCGATCGCCGGCGCTTCGGGTTTCGGCTTCGACCGGGCTTCCTCCTCGGCCGATATCGGCAGCGACAGTTCTGCCGTCAGCGCCGACTGGAACTCCTCGAGCAGGTCGCGGTCGTTCGATTCGACCTTCAGCGCCTGCGTCGACGTCGCACCGGAGGCCGCAGCGCGCTGCGGCGGCGAATAGGACGGTGCAGGAGCGGCCGGGATCGGCGGCGGCGCGGTTTCCGCAGGCGTCGCCTCAGGCGCGCGCGGAGCATCGCTCCCCTGCCCGGACGGTGCGGACGGCGCTTCCGTGATCTTCGGATAGGCATATTCGCGAGCGGGGGTTTCAGCCGGCCTGCGCCCGATGGGCGTCACATTGCTCTCGGGACGGTAGGAAGGCGCGGCGGGCTCCTCGGCTTTTTCCGGGGCAGCCGGTTCGGGCGCGGGGGTCGGATGCATGAGCTGCTCCGCCTCCATGTCGAGGATGGCGTTTTCCAGCTCCTCGATCGTGTCGGCCACCTCGGTCTCGCTGGCCGCACGCGACTCGAGCTGCCTCCTGATGCCCTTGCGCACCCGTTCATAGGCCGATGCGCGCGCGAGGGGCGTGTTCTCTGAAAGCCCCTGAATGGCTACACGGATGTAGTTCGTAAAATCCGACACGGAAAATTGCTTCCCTGTTTCACTTCCGCCCCGGCGATGGCATCCGGGACATGCCCGGCGCCGCGTTCAGCCAAGGACGGATCTGCGCGTCCGCGCTCATGATCAGGTCGACATGAACCAATTGATCAAGAACTGCGGAAACCTCCAACTCACAGAAAATCGCGTCCGGAATCATGCCGATACCCGACTCCAACCGCGGCGACCCTAACCGGTTTCGGGAGTGACAACAAGATTTCATGGTTCAGCGCCCAAACAGCCCCAAAACACCCGGAAAAGCCCGATTCGCGTCCGCGACGGGATAGCTGTCTCATCAAATTTGATCCGTATCATGGCGGACCGGCCATTCCTGTCTTTTCCTGTCCCCCACTTGAAAACCGTTCCGACCATGTATATTCAAGATCGCAAATATACGAGAACCGGAATATCTCGAGGCGGTCCGCCGTCCGAGACCAACAAACAGGATAGCAAGATGAGAGCGACACTTGCCGCTTTGACGTCAGCCTTGGGGCTGGCCCTGATGGTCCCCTCCCTCGCCGGGGCGCAGGGCTTCACGCTGGAACCGAGCGAAGTCACCGAGTGGAAGGCGGTCTATGCCCGCATCGAAGCCCGCGATCGAATCCCGGCGCGCGCGCGGCTCGGCGGCACGCTGGTCGAGCTGCAGGTCACTGAGGGTGATCTCGTCGAGCAGGGCGAACCCCTCGCCCGCATCGTCGACCAGAAGCTTGATTTCCAGATGAGCGCCATCGACGCCCAGTTGCAGGCGCTCGATTCTCAGTTGAAGAACGCGCAGGCGGAACTTGAGCGCGGCGAGGAGTTGCTGCAGCGCGGCGTCACCACGGCCCAGCGCCTCGACGCCCTGCGCACCCAGGTCGAGGTCTATACGAACCAGATCGAGGCAACCAAGGCCGATCGCCGGGTGCTCGAACAGCAAGTCACGGAAGGAACCGTTCTCTCGCCGCTGACCGGCCGCGTTCTCGACGTGCCGATCGCGGCAGGCGCCGTGCTCGCCTTCGGCGAAACGGTCGCGACAATCGGCGGCGGCGGCTTTTTCCTTCGTGTCGCCGTCCCGGAGCGCCATGCGGGCACTTTCCGCGAAGGCGACAAGATCCAGATCGAGACCGAGGACGCCAGCGAAGGCACGATCGCACGCATCTATCCGCAGATCGAGAACGGCCGCGTCATCGCCGATGTCGAGGTTGACGGTCTCGATGACGCTTTTGTCGACGCGCGCGTCCTCGTGCGCTTGCCCGTCGGTAAACGCACCGCCCTGCTCGTCCCCGCGAACGCCGTCGAAACAGTTTCCGGCATCGATTTCGTGTCCGTTTCGCAAGACGGCGAAACGGTGAAACGGGCCGTCGTGCTCGGCGAAGAGCAGACCGTCGACGGTGAAGCCATGGTCGAGGTCGTCACCGGCCTCAATGGCGGTGAAGACGTGGTGGCCGGCAATGAGTGAGGGTCAATTCGACGGCCGGCTCGGCATCGCCGGCCAGCTCACGCGCGCCTTTATCGTTTCGCCACTGACGCCGCTGATCATCGTCGCGGCGCTCGCGGTCGGCATTGTCGCGCTGATCTCGCTGCCGCGCGAGGAAGAGCCGCAGATCTCGGTGCCGATGGTCGACATCCACATCCAGGCGCCCGGCCTCAAGGCCGAGGACGCGGTCAAGCTCGTCACCGAGCCGATGGAGACCATCGTCAAGGGGATCAACGGCGTCGAGCACGTCTATTCCCAGACCAGCGACGACTATTCGCTGGTCATGGCGCGCTTCCTTGTCGGCACATCCTCCGACACGGCGATCCTGCGCGTGCATGAGAAGCTGCGCGCCAATATGGACCGCATCCCGGTCGGTATCGCCGAACCGCTCGTCGTCGGACGCGGCATCGACGATGTCGCCATCGTCTCGCTGACGCTGTCGCCGAAGCCCGGCTCGCAGTTTTCCGCCAACGACCTGACGCGGGTGGCGCGCGAGCTGCGCACCGAGGTCGCCAAGATCGACAATGTCGGCCTGACCTATCTCGTCGGCGAAGCGCCCGAGGCGATCCGCATCGCGCCGGATCCCGAGCGCCTGGCGCTCTACGGTGTCACGCTGCAGCAGCTTGCCGGCAAGGTGCAGTCCGCCAACCGCACCTTCTCCACCGGCTATATACGCGACCAGGGTGAACAGATCGGTCTCGTCGCCGGCGAAACGCTGACCGCGCCCGCCGAGGTCGCCAACCTGCTGCTGACGACGCGCGACGGACGTCCCGTCTATGTGCGCGACGTCGCCAATGTGGAATTCGTTTCCGATACGTCCGACCAGATCGTCGCCAATGTCACGCGCGGCGAGGACGGCGCGATCGAGCGCACGCCGGCCGTGACGCTTGCCGTCGCGAAACGGGCCGGCGCCAACGCCGTGGTCGTCGCCGAGCAGATCCTGCACAAGGTGCACGAACTCGAAGGCCACCTGATCCCGGATGGAATCGAGGTCGCTGTAACACGCGACTACGGCGAAACGGCCAATGAGAAGGCCAATGAGCTGCTGTTCCACCTCGGCCTCGCCACCGTGTCGATCATCGCGCTGGTGCTGTTCGCCATTGGCTGGCGGGAAGCCATCGTCGTCGCCATCGTGATTCCGGTGACGATCCTGCTGACGCTGTTTGCCGCCTGGATCATGGGCTACACGCTCAACCGCGTGTCGCTCTTCGCGCTGATCTTTTCCATCGGCATCCTGGTCGACGACGCCATCGTCGTCATCGAGAATATCGCCCGGCACTGGGGGATGAGCGGCGGCAAGCATCGCGTCTCGCGCGCCATCGAGGCCGTGGCGGAAGTCGGCAATCCGACCATCGTCGCAACGCTTACCGTGGTGGCCGCGCTGCTGCCGATGCTGTTCGTCTCGGGGCTGATGGGCCCCTATATGAGCCCGATTCCGGCCAATGCGTCGGCGGCGATGATCTTCTCCTTCTTCGTCGCCGTGATCGTCACGCCGTGGTTGATGGCGAAGATCGCGGGTGGCGCGCCTGTGCATGATCACGCGGACGACAGCCACGCCCATGGCGGCCGGCTCGGCGCACTCTATATGCGCTTCGCCAAGCCGATCCTGGCAAGCAAGGGTCGCGCGCTGACCTTCCTTTTGGTGACGGCGGGACTGTCCTTTGGCTCGCTCGCCCTGCTCTACACCAAGGACGTGACGGTCAAGCTGCTGCCTTTCGACAACAAGTCGGAGCTTTCCGTCGTCATCGACATGCCGGAAGGCACGTCGGTGGAGGACACCGACGCGGTTGCGCAAGCGGTCGCGCGCACCGTCACGGAAATGCCCGAGGTCGTCTCGGCGCAGACCCATGCCGGCAGCGCCTCGCCCTTTAACTTCAACGGCCTCGTGCGCCACTATTATCTGCGCGCCTATCCCTATCAGGGCGACGTCCAGATCAACCTGACGCCGAAGACCGAACGCGACCGGGAGAGCCACGAGATCGCGCTGGAAATCCGCGAGCGGATCAACAAGCTCGACGTGCCGGAAGGCACAAGCCTGAAAACGGTCGAGCCGCCGCCCGGCCCGCCGGTCATCTCGACGCTGCTCGCCGAGGTCTACGGGCCGGATGCGGAAACCCGCCGCGCCGCCGCGACGAAAATCCGCGAAGCCTTCGAGGCCGTGCCCTTCGTGGTCGATGTGGACGACAGTTTCGGCATCCAGGCGCGCCGTTTGCGGGCGACCATCAACACCGACGACCTGGAGTTCTACCAGGTCCAGGAAAGCGATGTGTTCGACACGCTCGGTATCCTCAATGGCGGTTCGACGGTCGGCTATTCGCATCGCGGCGACGGTCGTCATCCGATCCCGATCCAGGTCGAGCGCGACAAGGGCGACCGCGTTTTCGACGAGCGGTTCCTGTCAACACCGATTCCGGCCAACGTGCTGCCGGGCGCACGCGGGGTTGTGGAACTCGGCGACGTCATCGACGTCCGCGAGGAGCATGCCTCCTTCCCGATCTTCCGCCACAACGGACGCGATGCGGAGATGGTCACTGCCGAGCTTGCGGGCGACTACGAGGCCCCGCTCTACGGCATGCTCGCCGTCGCCGACCAGATCGAGGCAATGGACTGGCCGGAAGGCACCAAGCCGACGATCAAGCTGAACGGCCAGCCCGAGGACGAAAGCGTCGTCACCCTTCTGTGGGACGGCGAATGGGAGGTGACCTGGGTCACGTTCCGCGACATGGGCGCCGCCTTCATGGTCGCCCTGCTCGGCATCTATATCCTCGTCGTGGCGCAGTTCGGCTCGTTCAAGCTGCCGCTGGTCATCCTGACGCCGATCCCGCTGACCTTCCTCGGCATCATGGGCGGGCACTGGCTGTGGGGAGCGCCCTTCTCGGCCACCTCGATGATCGGATTCATCGCGCTTGCGGGCATTATCGTGCGTAATTCGATCCTGCTGGTCGACTTCATTCGCAACGCGGATACCGAAGGCAAGACCAAGGTCGACATCCTGCTGGAAGCAGGCGCGATCCGCTTCAAGCCGATCCTGCTGACAGCCATCGCGGCGATGATCGGCGCGGTTGTGATCCTCGCCGATCCGATCTTCCAGGGTCTGGCCCTGTCGCTGCTGTTCGGTCTCTTGTCCTCGACGCTGCTGACCGTGCTGGTCATCCCGGCGATCTACCGGGTGCTGCGAACCTGAGACCGCATTCACACGAGAAATGGAAAAGGCGCCTTCCGGGCGCCTTTTTCAATTTGTTTACACAAATGAAGCTTAATTTGTTCGCATCTGGTTAGGTCGTTTCCCATCGATTAACCAAAGACTGCGACTTTTACCAGCGGACCGGATCCAGAGCGCATGACGACGCTCATCACGCGCATCGCGCGCTCCGGGATGTCATTCACCAATCAGACATTACTCCGGCGGCGAATTTTTCTTCGCATCCGGCCCATCGTGGGGACAATTTATGGCTAAACTCTCTTCCGGCTTATCGATAACAATCAAGGGCCGCCTGATCGCACTCGGGCTCATCACCGCAGCAGGCTTTGCAAGCCTGGTAGCGGTTGGATGGTACAGCGGATCGCGGACAGTTGACGCGGTCCAAGAGGCCGAAACGCTTCGCGAAAATATCCATGTGATCAACGAGATGCGCCTCGCCAATGTCGAGCTGGTTCTCGCGGCGATGGACTCGATTATCGACAAGGCGGAAGGCAAGCTTCTTCCCGAACGCCAGGAAACCATCAATTCCTCGATCGCCTTCATTCGCGATAACATCGACGAGGCAGTCGCCATGTCGACCGTGCTGGGTAACCCGAAAGCCACGGAGACGATGGTCCAGGACCTCGCCGAGGTCGAGCAGGCCATCGCTGTCGACCTTCCGCGCCTGATCGCCGAAAACGCCAGCGAGGACGAGTTCGCGGCTCTCGATGACGCCATCGACGGCGGCGGGGAGCGGCTGAACGAAACGCTGACAACTCTGTCCGAGGCCGGCAACGCCGCGGTGAAAGCCAGGCTCGTTTCGGTCGGCACGACCGCTGATTGGGCGAAGACCATGCTGGTCGCGCTTGCCGGCGCCTTCATGGTCGTCGTCGGCATCGTCACGCTTCTTATCGTGCGCTATGTCGTCGGCTCCCTCGCCGGCTTCGGCCGCGACATGAAGGCGATTGCCGGCGGAGATCTCGAAGCCGAGATCGGTGCCGCCGGGCGCAAGGACGAAGTGGGCCACATGGCCGAGTCCCTGGTCCTTTTCCGGGATGCAGCGGTCGAAAAGATGGAACTCGAGCGTCAGGCCGATGAAAACCGCTCGCTTGGCGAGCGCGAGAGGATCGCGCGGGAAAAGGCCAGGGAAGAAGAAGCCCTGCAGATCAAGTCGGCGGTGGATTCGCTTGCCGGCGGATTGAACAAACTGGCTGACGGCGACCTCAACGTGCGCCTGAACACCCCGTTCATGGAGAGCCTCGAAATCCTGCGTCTTGATTTCAACAAATCGGTCGAGAAGCTGAGTTCGACGCTCAACGAGGTCAAGGACAGCATTACGTCGATACATGGCGATGCGAGCGAAATGCGCTCGGCGGCGGATGAACTTTCGCGGCGCACCGAGCAGCAGGCCGCATCGCTGGAGGAGACGTCAGCGGCGCTCGAACAGATCACGGCGACCGTTCGCAGCGCGTCCGATCGGGCGACAGAGGCACGGAAAATGGCCGGAGAGGCGCAGGAATCCACCGGGCGTTCCGGCAAGGTCGTGGCCGACGCCGTCGACGCGATGGGCCGGATCGAGGCTTCCTCCAACAAGATCTCGACGATCATCAACGTGATCGACGAGATCGCCTTCCAGACGAACCTGCTGGCGCTCAATGCCGGTGTCGAAGCAGCACGTGCGGGCGACGCCGGCAAGGGCTTTGCGGTGGTCGCGCAGGAAGTGCGCGAACTGGCGCAACGCTCGGCCAATGCGGCGCGTGAAATCAAGGGCCTGATCCAGAATTCGAGCGACGAGGTTGCAAATGGCGTGTCGCTCGTCAGCGCGACGGGCGACGCGCTCAACCAGATTGCCGAGCAGGTGACCTCCATCAGCGAACACATCAACTCCATCGCGACGGCGGCCACCGAGCAATCGACCGGCTTGCAGGAAATCAACATCGCGGTCAGCCAGATGGATCAGATGACCCAGCAGAACGCGGCAATGGTGGAGGAATCCACCGCCGTAACACACCGCCTTTCCGGCGATGCGAACACGCTTTCCTCCCTTATCGGCCAGTTCAAGGTTTCCGGACAGGGCGGCGCAGTATCCGTCGGCGAGGCCAACCACCGGTCCGTCCCTGCCGCCTCGCCTGCGCGCAACATGGTTCAAAAGGTCATGAGCGCCTTCGGGGGATAGCAAAGCCGTCAGACTTGAAATGACACGGCCGGTTGCGCTGCAGCCGGCCGTTTTCTTTGGAAAAGCGCCCTACTCCGCCGGCGGTTCCGCCTGGCCATAGAGCGGCACGGTCGAGATCGCCATCTTGGCGGAGCCGTCCTGGACCTGGCGCGAATGGGACAGATAGATCAGCGTGTTGTTCTCGCGGTCGTAGATCCGCTTGACGACCAGCTTCTTCCAGATCAGCGAGCGCGAGCTCTTGAAGATCTCCTCGCCGCCCTTGTCGAGGTCGATGTCGCCGATCTCGATCGGCCCGGTCTGTCGGCAGGCGATGGAGGAGTTGGAGGGATCCTCGAACCAGTTGCCTTTCTGCAGCCGATCGATAAGGCCGCGGTCGAAATAGGCGACATGGCAGGTGACGCCCTTTACGTCGGGGTCGGCGATCGCCTCGACGATGATGTCGTTGCCCAGCCAGTCGACGCCGACCTCCCCGACTTCCTTCGCGGAGGCCGAGAGCGGCATCAAAAGAGCGGCGAGAGCGAGCGCTGCGGCGCGGCGAAAGGTCTTCGGCATGTTCGTCTCCGGAAAGTTGCGGTAGCGGTTATGTTTGTTCGGAACGCCCGCGCCGCAAGTCCGGTTGCATACTTTGCCCATCAGGCCACCTTGTTGCAGCGCATCAATCCGCCTAGTCTTCAAGGAAAGGCGCAAAGGGAGACATGCGCGTGAGCAAGAAGGGCAATGGCAGGACACCGCGGCTGGACGATGCCGATCTGAGCCTACACCTGGGCCGTTCCAGCTATGAGCGCAAGCTCGTCAAGCTGCAGCAGTTGCTCACGCAGATCCAGCAAGCCTATCTTTTTTCAGGCAAATCGGCGGTTATCCTGTTCGAGGGATGGGACGCCGCGGGCAAAGGCGGCACGATCCGCCGGATATCGGCGGCCTTCGACCCGCGCAGCTTCAAGGTCTGGCCGATCGGTGCGCCGCGCAAATACTATCTCGAGCGCCATTTCCTACTGCGTTTCATGGAACGGATGCCGCCCAATGGCGCAATCACCATTTTCGACCGGTCGTGGTATGGGCGGGTGCTGGTCGAGCGCATCGAAAAACTGACGCCCGAGAAACGCTGGAAAAGCGCCTACAAGGAAATCAACGATTTCGAACGCATGCTCCACGACGACGACACGCGCCTCGTGAAGCTGTTCTTCCATATTTCGCCGGAGGAGCAACTCGCCCGGTTCGAGGAGAGGCTGCGCAACCCGCTGAAGCGTTGGAAACTCTCCTACGAGGATTTCCGCAATCGCAATCACTGGGACGACTACGCGACGGCGATCGACGAGATGTTCGAGCGGACCTCGACCGACTACTCGCCCTGGCATGTGATCCCGGCCAATGACAAGAAGCATGCCCGTATCGCGGCGATGAAGATCATCACCGACACGCTGGCGAAGGGCGTCGACCTCTCGCCGCCAGTGATCGACGAAACCGTCCTGCAGGCCGCGAAGGAACACATCGAACTGACGCCGTCGCTGGTCGAGAGCCTCGCGGGCCGGACGGAATAAGACTTACTCAGTGCGCATGGCCGTCGCCGATCCTGTCGGCGCCGTCGCAGACATGCAGGCTGCATTCCATCTCCAGCGTCGAATGGCCGATGCCGAACTCCTCGGCCAGCATGGCCTTTACGCGCGCCTTGATGCCGTCCGCGTGATCCCAGGCGCCCCGGTCTATGACCAAATGCGCGTCGAGCGCGTTGTCATGTTCGTTCATCTGCCAGAAATGGGCGTGGTGGATGCCGGCGACACCTTCGACGGCCTCCATGCGTTCGATGACGACGTCGGTCCGGATATCCGGCGGGCTGCCGAGCATCAGGATACGGATCACGCCGCCGATCTCGGCAAAGGCCTGCCACAGGATGTAGCCTGCGATCAGCAGCGTCGCCAGCGGGTCGATCAGCCGCCAGTCATAGAGCAGGATCAGCGTGCCGGCGACAATCACGGCAACGGAGCCCAGCGCATCGGCGACATTGTGCAGGAATGCGGCGCGGATGTTCACGCTTTCCTTCGACAGCGCGAAGGTGAGCGCGGCGGTGATCAGATCGACCGCCAGGGCAATGGTCGCGATGATCACCACCGTCCAGCCGGCGACCTCCTCCGGCTCGAAGAAGCGCATCACCGCCTCGTAGACGAGATAGACGCCAATCACGATCAGGGTCGTGTAGTTGATCAGCGCCGCGACCACTTCGACGCGTCCGTAGCCGAAGGTCATGCCCTCGTCCGACGGACGCCGGGCGATCCTGCGGGCGCCGAAGGCGATCACCAGCGAAATCGCGTCGGAAAAATTATGTAGCGCATCGGCGATCAGCGCGAGGCTGCCGGCGAGAACGCCGCCGATGACCTGGGCGACGGTCAACAGCAGATTGACGCCGACCGCCAGCGCGACGCGCATGTCGCCCGCATCCGGATCGACGTGGTGATGGTGGCCATGAGGCGAATGATTGTGCGCCATGCGGGCTCCTCGGGATCTGTTCCCTGCAGAGATAATCTCTCCAGCGGCTAGAGGTTCAAGGGCTAATCTGTCCCGTTGCCCTGCGGTCATTCGATGTTAGGAAGGCGCAAACCCAAGGAGAGATCAATGGCAACTCAGAAACGCATCCTGTTTACCGGTGGATCGGGCAAGGCAGGCAAGCATGTCGTGCCCTATCTGCTCGAAAAGGGCCACCGGGTCGTCAATGTGGACCTGACCCCGCTCGATCATCCGGGCGTCGACAACCTCACAGCCGACATCACCGATTCCGGCCAGATGTTCAACGTGATGAGTTCCTACGCGAATTTCGACGAGTTGGAGCCGGGCAACGGCGTGCCCTCCTTCGATGCGGTCGTGCACTTCGCCGCGATCCCGCGCATCCTCATCCATCCCGACAATGAGACGTTCCGCGTCAATGCGATCGGCACCTACAAGGTCATCGAGGCGGCGGTGAAGCTCGGCATCCGCAAGATCGTCATCGCCTCGTCCGAGACGACCTACGGCATCTGTTTCGCCGATGGGCGCGCAGATCCGAAATCCCTGCCGCTCGACGAGGATTACGATGTCGACCCGATGGATTCCTATGGCCTGTCGAAAGTGGTCAACGAGAAAACGGCGCGGGCTTTCGCCCTGCGGTCCGGCTTCGATATCTATGCCCTGCGCATCGGCAACGTCGTCGAGCCGCACGAATACGAGCAGAACTTCCCGACCTATTTCGCCAATCCGGAGATGCGCCGCCGCAACGCCTTCTGCTATATCGACGCGCGCGATCTCGGCCAGATCGTCGACCGGTGCCTCGCGACGGACGGGCTCGGTTTCCAGGTCTTCAACGCCGGCAACGACACGAACGGAATGAATATTCCGACCGCCGAACTGGTCGAGCGCTTCTTCCCCGGCGTCCCGCTGACCCGCGAGATGGGAGAAAACGAGGCGCTGTTCTCGAACAAGAAAATCCGCGACGTTCTCGGTTTTACCGAAGAGCACGACTGGCGGAAATATGTGAAAGGATAGAGTAGCTTGCGGATCTTCGCGACGAAGCTTCAGTCGCTTGCCGAATCCTCGCGGCGCGCCTCGCCGGGTGTCATGCCGAACCGTTGCCGGAAAGAACGATTGAAATAGGATATATCGCTGAAACCGCAGTGATAGGCGATTTCCGTGATCCGGGAATGCTGGTGCCTTTGATCCCGTAGCATTCGATATGCCAGATCAAGTCGTGCGCTCCGCAAAGTGTCGGTGAACCGTTCGCCCCGCGCCGCGAGCAATTTTCGGATATAGCCGGGCGACACACCCTGCCTGCGCGCAACATCATTGATCGAGAAATCGGGATCGATCGCATGACGGGCAATCTCTGAGTGAATCGCGGCCATGCGGGCCTCCTGTATCCCGCTGCCTGCCGTGTCGAGACGATGCCAGTTGTCACGGGAGGAGTCGAGCACCAGACCGGTAAGTTCATGGACATGCCGCGCCGCCAATGTCGATGCGGCGAAATCTGGCGGCTGCAAATTTTCGCGGATGTTTAAAGTGAGTACGGTATTCAGATAGCCGGCGAGCAACCTGAGCGCGGTATTTTCCTCGGGGACGATCGCAAAACCAAGTCGGTCGATATCCAGCACCTGGCCGGCAAGAGCCGTGTGGGGCACTGACATCGTCAGATAGTCCCCGCTTGTCGACAGCGTTTGTCCGACTTCGGACGACCGCCGTACGAGCGCATCGCCCGGACCTATGGTCATCTCCTGTCCACCTTCGATTACCTGCATCAATCCGCGTTGCGGTATCAGGATAACGACATCGTCGTTGCTGTCGTCGATCAGATCGGTCGTGCGCGTGCATCTGATCGCGCTGACACTCCCTTTAGCGACATGCAGGCCCGGCATCATCGTGAAGCTGGCATCGTAGCGAAACGGTTCGTCGTCAAGAGGATCGATTTGCAGCCTGAGAAACTGTTCCCCGAAATGTTCGCGCCAACTGTTCAGCCGGTTGCGTTCGGGAAAGATCGAAGACGAGATCGCACCAGAGACCGGGGGCGTTTCGCCGGGCTGGCTGTTCAAGGCTGCCTCCAGCAGTTTCGAGCCGCCATAACGGTCCAAAGACCGCAAGCGCCGTTTGATGCCCCTTGCGCCACAATCGATCACCGCGGCGACCCTGCGTCAAGTCGAGGCCGAGGGAACTGTCACTTATTTGCGACACTCGCCCAAAACGAGAACCGAGAAACCTGCCAGTCACGTTTGGTCCAAATCCCGGTTGCGCAATGTCCAAGAGCCGAACCGCATCTGCCGATACCTTTCCGTTGCACGATTCCTAAATCGCCCCTTTGGAATCGCGCGTGGCGAAAGTCAGGGCCGGCGGCGGTAGCACCGTCGTCGGCTGTTCTCGGATAATCAACGCGCGACGCTCGCCTGGCCGTCCGCACATGTAACAAGCAGGAAAACATGCGGCACCTCACACGTATTCTCCTAGCCACGGCATCTCTTCCCATCGCCATCAACACGGCGAGCAGCGCCGACATGATATTTTCGCCGACACGCGCTCATGACTGGTCGGGAATCTATGCGGGCGTTCAGGCGGGCTACGGAAGCGGCTCCTCCGACGCCTACGAACTGCTTTGGCCTTCCGGAATATTTATCGACGGTCCTCTTGGCTATACGGCGGATGGTTTCGTCGGAGGGCTGCATCTCGGACGAAACGCAGCGGCCGGAAGTTTCGTGTATGGCGTCGAGACAGACATCGAGTTCGCCAATATCGACGGTGTTTGGGACTGGCAGAACGGCAACACCCTCGACAAGCGCATCGATTGGGCCGGATCCTTGCGCGCCCGGGTCGGGTTCTCTGCCGGTCGCGCGCTACTGTATGGCACCGGCGGCGTCGCGTTCGCCTCGGTGGAGATGCAGGCATTAAGCTCCGGAAGCCCGATCCTGTCGCAATCGGACACCACAATCGGCTGGACATTGGGCGCCGGCGCGGAATTTGCCCTCGACGACAGATGGAGCGTCCGTAGCGAGTACCGATATACAGACTACGGCGAGACCTCGGTTGCCGGCTTTGCCTACGGCCTCAACGAAGAGTTCACCCATACCAACAAAGTTCACGCGGTCCGCTTCGGCGTCTCGCGCAAGTTCTAGGCGCCGCTCCGGGCAGGATCACCGTTTCAGCAAATGTCACCGAATTGCGACACCCCTGAAGAAATTGCCGAGGGACAGGCCAAGTCCGGTTCTGTCCAAGCCCCAGTCGCGCGGTACTCATGAGACGGATCGAAAGCGCCGGTAGCTTGCCGCTGCGCGATTCCGGCAACCAGGCACGCCGCGAATCCGCGAAAGCCAGCGGCGGAAGAACCGTCGCAGGCAACATGCGAAATATCAGTACGCGGCGCTCGCCTGGCCGTCCGCACATGTAACAAGCAGGAAAACATGCGGCACCTCACACGTATTCTCCTAGCCACGGCATCCCTTCCCATTGCCATCAACACCGCGAGCAGCGCCGACATGATATTTTCGCCGACCAGCATCTACGATTGGTCGGGAACTTATGTCGGCGCTTCGGTCGGCTATTCGCGGCACAATGCACGCTTCGAAGAGGCCGATTTTCAATGGTTCGGATCAACTTTCGAACAGAATTCCTCCGGCGCCACGGCCACGCTGCAGGTCGGGAGAAACTGGCAATCAGGCCAGCTGCTCCTCGGCGTCGAGGCTGACATTTCAGCCTTCACCAACGACCGGACACAGCTCTATGCGGACAAGCAGGCGAGAATCCGCAACGAACTGAACTGGATGGCGACCCTGCGCGGCCGCACCGGATTGGCCATCGACCGAACGATGCTCTACGCAACCGGCGGCCTGGCGGTCGCGGGTTTCGACCGTTCCTTCGAACGCAGTGCAACGGGCAACTACGATAACTGGCTCGATCTGGGCGCAACGAAGGTCGGAGTCGTCGCCGGCCTGGGCATTGAACGCGCGCTGAACGACAATTGGTCGGCGCGACTGGAAGGGCTCGTCGCGAAGTTCGGAAGAAACGGCAGCGTCGCAAACGACGCGCCCACCCGTCCCAGCGAAAGCGCGGTGCTCGATATCGACGATACGGTCGCCGTACTGCGCCTTGGCGTCAACTATCGCTTTGGCGGCCCGAGAAGCGTTTCCGGCGGCTCCCGGGAAGGTACGCCTTTCGACTTTTCCGGTTTCTATGCGGGCGGAAGTGCGGGCGCCAACATGATGACGGCGTCGCAATCCGACATCGAATACTGGTGGAGCGGTTCCACCTACGACCATCTGTCAGCCGGGTTCGAGGGCGGCATACAGGCAGGGTACAACATCCAGTCCGGAGCGCATGTCTACGGTCTCGAAGCCGATTTCAACTGGCTGACAGGTTCGCGCAATTTCGAAGGCTTCTATGGAAGCCGCTACGAGACCGGGCCGAACTGGACCGGCGCCCTCAAGCTGAAATCCGGCATCGCTGCCGGCAACACGCTGATGTACGTCCTCGGCGGCGTGGCGGTTGCCAACTACGACAACCTTTATGTGGATGATGCCCCCCCGCCGACGGCGTTCGACATGGGCGGCACGCATGCGGGCTATATCGTCGGAGCCGGCCTCGAACACGCACTCGGCTCGAACCTGACCGCACGGATCGAGGCGACCTACAGCGCTTTCGATGGCGGCAGGGCAGAAGATGAGGATTTCGGGCCCCCTCCAGCCATTTTCCGCGGCCACGGGCAGATCGCCTCGGTCAAGGTCGGCTTCAACTTCCATTTCGGCGACAACGGCGCTCCGGGAACCGGCGCGCTCGCGCCTTTGGTCGACTGGAGCGGCGCCTTCGCCGGTGTCGACGCCATCTTCGCCCATCACACGGGATCGCGGTTCGACGCGGAGTACTACGAGGACGGCGGCAGCTATATTCTGCCGAGCTTCGGGGCGGGCGGCGGTGTGCATGCCGGCTACAACTGGCAAAGTGACAGCTTCGTCTATGGTGTCGTTGGAGACTTTGCCGTTTACACGAACCATAGCTCCGATTCCTATGAAGGATATCGCGAGATCGAATCGTCGCTCAACTGGATGGCCACCTTGCGGGGTCGGGCGGGCATCGCGACGGGCGAGAGCTTGCTCTACCTCACAGGCGGTCTCGCAGTTGCCGATATCGACCTCTCGCATGACTATCTGCCTGGCCCGACCGGAGAGCGCTTCGACCTTGGCGGCACACATATCGGCTGGACCGCCGGCATAGGCGCAGAACACATGCTCACCGAACGGAGCAGCCTGAAAATGGAAGCGCTCTACACGAGCTTTGGCGAGCAACGCGGCGACATCGCCGACGGCAGCGCCTGCAATGGCAGCTTTGGCAGCGGGACCTGCCAGATGGCAGGCTACAACAACAATGTGACGCTCAAGGTCGGATATTCCTACAAATTCAGCCGATAGTCCGCGCGGCGCAGCGGCCGTTCCGCAGAACGCCGCCCCGCGTGTTCCAGGCATCGTGCGGCGAGCGGCGCCGCGCCCCGAAACTTACATGTTCGGATAGACCGGCCCCTCGCCACCTTGCGGCACCGTCCAGTTGATGTTCTGGTTCGGGTCCTTGATGTCGCAGGTCTTGCAGTGGACGCAGTTCTGGGCGTTGATCTGGAAGCGGACATTGTCGCCCGGATTGCGGTCGGCATCGGCCGGCACGGAGTTGCCGTCGGCATCGATCCACTCATAGACGCCCGCCGGGCAATAGCGGGCCGACAGGCCGGCATATTGCGCATATTCGGAGGATTTCTGGAGATCCTCGTCCTTCAGCTTCAGATGGACCGGCTGGTCTTCCTCGTGATTGGTGTTCGACAGGAACACCGAGGAGAGGCGGTCGAAGGTGAGCACGCCATCGGGCTTCGGATAGGCGATCGGCTTGAAGTGCGAGGCCTTTTCGGTTGCCGCATAGTCCGGCTTGCCGTGCTTCAGGGTGCCCAGCGGCGACCAGCCGCCGGTGATCTGGGCGATCCACATGTCGATGCCGCCGATGCCGACGCCGAGCGCCGTGCCGAAGCGCGACCAGAGCGGCTTGACGTTGCGCACGCGCTTCAGGTCCTTGCCGATCTCGCTGCCGCGCCATTCGTTCTCATAGGCGTCGAGCGCGTCGTCATTGGCCTTGCCGGCGGCGAGCGCACCGGCGACATGATCGGCGGCCAGGATGCCGGACAGCACGGCGTTGTGCGATCCCTTGATGCGTGGAACGTTGAGGAAGCCGGCCGAACAACCGATCAGCGCGCCGCCCGGGAAGGAGACCTTCGGCACCGACTGGAAGCCGCCCTCGGTGATGGCGCGCGCGCCATAGGAAATGCGCTTGCCGCCTTCGAAGGTGTCGCGGATCGCCGGATGCGTCTTGAAGCGCTGGAATTCCTCGAAAGGATAGAGATAGGGGTTCTTGTAGTTGAGGTGAACGACGAAGCCGACCGCGACGAGATTGTCCTCCAGGTGATAGAGGAACGAGCCGCCGCCGGTCTTCATGTCGAGCGGCCAGCCGAAAGAGTGCTGCACCAGCCCCTGGCGGTGCCTCTCCGGCTTCACTTCCCACAGTTCCTTGATGCCGATGCCGAACTTCGGGTAGTCGCTATGCGCATCCAGCGAGAAATTGGCGATCAGTTGCTTGGCGAGCGAGCCGCGCACGCCCTCCCCGATCAGCGTGTATTTGCCGTGCAGCTCCATGCCGCGGGCGAACATCGGGCCCGGCGTACCATCGCGCTGGACGCCCATGTCGCCGGTGGCGACGCCCTTGACCGATCCGTCCTCGTTGTAGAGCACCTCGGCCGCGGCGAAGCCAGGATAGATCTCGACACCGAGCGCTTCCGCACGCGCGCCCAGCCAGCGGCAGACATTGCCGAGCGAGACGATGTAATTGCCGTGATTGTTCATCAGCGGCGGCATGGCGAAATTCGGCAGGCGGATCGAACCGGCGGGGCCGAGGAACAGGAACTGGTCCTCCTTGACCTCCGTCTTGAACGGATGATCCGGGTCGTCGCGCCAGTCCGGGATCAGCTTGTCGATGCCGACCGGGTCGACCACGGCGCCGGACAGGATATGCGCGCCGACCTCCGCGCCCTTTTCCAAAACGACGACGGACAGATCGGCATTCGCCTGCTTGAGGCGGATCGCGGCGGCAAGGCCGGCCGGACCGGCGCCGACGATCACCACGTCGAATTCCATGCTTTCGCGCGGCTCGTTCATCGGATTGTCGCCAGCGTTTCCGTCGCTCATTGTCATTCTCCGCTACGGCTTTGACGGGTTCACTTGGCCCGCTTTCGCCCCTTTTCCAGTCGGCGCCGAATGTATCCTGCAAATCCCTGCGTGCAAGGACGGATTACGACACATTTTTCGGAGTTTTTTTGACTTGTACGTAAAGGTAAATCAAGAGCGGCTACTGAGTTCTCTCAATTCGCGCTAACTTTCGCATGGTGTTCGGGCCCGTTCGTACGGCGATTGCCGGCATGGCTCTCCTCGCTGCGATCACCGCGGAGGGACAGGCCGCCGACACAACCGCGGTGACCATTCCCCCTCCCTACGCCTTTTCCGACGAGCTCGGGGGATTTTCAATCGCGGCGCCCCATGGATCGGATTCGAACTGGAACTGCAGGAAAAATTCGGGGAGCCGAGCATCTTCGGTGACGGATTGTCCTTCGACCAGCGCCGTTTCGACCGGAAGACCGCGAGTTCGAATGCCTTCGCCGATGCCCGTTACGATTTCGAGCCCCATGACAGGCTGCTGTTCGAGAACGGCTTCGTAGACCCGCGCAAACGGGCCGAATTCCGCTTCCTGATCACCGATCCAACGCCGGTGCAAGCCTTCTATATCCGGCTCTCCCCGCGCATCCCCGCTTCATGAATGCTTGAAGGCGGCTTCGGCGTCTGCGAAAGGTGGTCAATGGTCAAGGCAAGCGAAATGACGAGGGGCGAACTGGAAAGCCTGCTGCGCTTCTATGCGGATAGCGGGCTTGATTTCCCGCTCGCCGACGAAGCGCCGAACCGTTTCGACACCGAGACCGCCGCTGCACCGAAATCCGCCCCGAAACCGGCTGCTCCGCCCCCTGCCGCTGCGGCATCGCGGCTTCCGGCCATGCCGGATGCGGACGCCATCGCGATGGCCGGACAGGTCGCGAAAAAAGCCGAGACGCTGGACGACTTGCGCAACGCGATCGAAAGTTTCGACGGCTGCAATCTGAAGCTGACCGCCCGCCATACCGTCTTCGAGGGCGGGACGCGCGGCGCGGCGATGATGATGATCTCGGATGCGCCCGGGCGCGACGACGACGCCTCCGGCGAGGCGCTGACCGGCCCGGAAGGCCAGCTTTTCGATCGCATGCTGGCGGCGATCGGCCGCTCGCGGGACGATTGCTATCTCGGCTTCGCCGTGCCGTGGCGTGTCCCGGGCAATGCAGCCCCCTCGCCGCTCAACGCCGCGATCTGCCGGCCCTTCATCGAGCGGCAAATCGAACTGGCGCGGCCGCATTTCCTTGTCCTGCTCGGTAATGGCGCCGCACGCATCCTGCTCGGCGCATCCGCCGACATCCTGAAACTGCGCGGCGAATGGAAAACCGTGACGACGGAAAACGGCACGGAAATCCCGGCCATCGCGACGCTGCAGCCGCGCTACCTGCTCGAACAGCCGGCGCAGAAACGCTACGCATGGGCCGACCTGCTGAAAATCAGGGACCGGCTGGACGAAACGGCGCGCATCGCCTGACGGCGTATTCTGGGCATCATTCGTCGCCTCTCTTTCATGCGCACGCCAATCTTTCGCGCTAACGCGGATCAGGAACAAAGGATATCCGCTCCCGATGATTCAACTCGTGCTGCCAGTCGCGGGCCTGCTCGCTTCGACATTCCTGCTGCTGGCCGGCAACGGGCTGATCGGCGTGCTCTTGCCGATCCGCGCGGCGATGGAGGGCTGGAGCCCTGTCGTCATCGGCTGGATCGGGTTCGGTTATGCGCTGAGCTTCACCGCGGGCTGCCTGTTCGTGCCGCGCATGGTGCTGCGCGTCGGCCATGTGCGCGTCTATGCCGTGCTCGCGGCGGTCCTTGCGATTTCGATCCTGTTGCACGCCCTGATCGTTCATCCGCTGGCATGGGTCGTCACGCGCGGCATCGGCGGCTTCGCGCTGGCCGGGACCTATATGATCGTCGAAAGCTGGCTCAACGAAAAAGCGCCGAACGAGGAACGCGGCAAGATCTTCTCGGTCTATATGGTTGTCACCATGGTCGGGCTGATGAGCGGGCAATTCCTTCTTGCGACTGCCGATCCGGGCCTTGCGACATTGTTCATGATCGCAGCCGTGCTGCTCGCCGCGGCCGTGATCCCGACCGGCCTGTCCAACGCCACTTCGCCAAGGCCGCTGGCCCAGGTTTCGCTCGACCTGCGCAAACTGTTCACGAACTCGCCGCTCGCCTTCATCGGCGTGGCGGTCACCGGCGCGGCGTTCGGAGCCTACAGCTTTCAGACACCGGTCTTTCTGCAGGCCGTCGGCCTGTCACATGCCCAGATCGCGACCACGATGGCGCTGGTGATGATCGGCGGGATGGTGTTCCAGTTTCCGATCGGGCGCTATTCCGACCGGACGGACCGCCGTTTCGTCATCATCGCGACGACGTCGGCAGGCGTCGTGCTGACCACGCTCCTCACGATGATGGCGGGCGTCTCGCTGACCGTGCTCTTCGTATTGATGTTCCTGTTCGGCGGCGTGCTGATGCCGCTTTATTCGATCATCGTCGCCCATGCGAACGACCATGCCTCTCCGGACGATTTCGTCGAGGTCTCTTCCGGTCTGCTGATCATTTATGGCGCGGGCTCGATGGCCGGACCGGTGATTGCGGGCGGTTTCATGAATATTATGGGCCCGGCCGGCATCTTCGCGATGATGGCGCTGTCGTTTCTCGCCTTCACCTTCTATGCCGCCTGGCGCCTGACCCGGCGCGAGGCGGTCCCCCAGGAGGAGATGAGCGACTTCACCTATGCGCCGCCGGTTGCATCGGCGCAGACTCCGGAAGCAATCCAGCTTTATCCGCAAGCCGAGGAGTCCTCCGGCTGACGGACTGTCAGCCCTGCGGCGTGACACTGCGGCGCGCAACGCCTTTTCGCTGCAGGCCGATCTGGCGCTCGCGATAGATGATGAAGATGCCGGACGCGGTCACGATCGCAGAGCCGATGATCATCGCCCAGCCCGGCACTTCGGAAAACACGAAATAACCGATCACGATGCTGATCAGCACGGATGTATATTCGAAGGGCGCGATCGTGGAGACTTCGCCGTGGCGATAGCTTTCGGTCAGCAGGATCTGGCCGAGGCCGCCGCAAAAACCGGACAAGATCAGCGCCACGGTCTGCGTCATGTTCAGCGCCTCCCAGCCGAAAGGAATGGTCAGCAAAGCGAAGACCGATGCCGTCACCGAAAAATAGAGCACGATCGTCGCCGTGCGTTCGGTGACGAGCAGTCGGCGAACCAGAACCATGGCGAGCCCGGCGATACAGGCGGACAGGAAGGTGGCGATCACCCCCAGCGCTTCGTCCCCGCCGAAGCCGCCTCCGCCGCGAAACAGCTGCAGCTTCGGCCAGGAGATGATCAGCACACCGAGAAGGCCGACGATGACGGCCCCCCAGCGATAACGCCGCACGACCTCGCCGAGCAACACGGCGCCGAGTACGACCGTCACCAACGGCCGGGCATAGCCGATCGCGGTGGCATCGGGCAGCGGCAGGCGAGTCAGGCCGAAAAAGCCGAGCGCCATGGCCGTCACGCCGACCATTCCGCGCATGACATGGCCAACCGGATGGCGGGTGCGCCAGGCGCCCGCGAGTTCACCGACCACGAGAAGATAAGCGCAAATCGGAACGATGGCGAAAACCGACCGAAAGAACACGATCTGACCGGCGGGCAACTGACCGGAATATTTGATCGCGGTCGCCATGCCCATGAAGGCGACGACCGAAGCAACTTTCAGGCCGATGGCCAGCATCGGGCGCGACTGGGGAGCGGTTTTAGCGGGATCGGACGACATGGAGGCCCGGACGTAGCGCAAAGCTCATCGCGGTGGAAGGCCGCTTGGGCGGTCAGCCATTGAGTTCGTCGGGAGACACCTCGCTGAGCAGGTCGCCCTTGGAAGCGTGGGAACGCTCCTCTTCGATCTTGCGGGATACGGCCTGGTCCGGGCGCGTGTCGTTGGCAATCGTGGTTTCCTCCGGCTCCTCCGGAGCTTTTTCCGGCGCGGCGGGTTGTCCCGATTTCGGGGCCACGACAGACGCACCCTCGCCCTCGATTCGCAGGCGGTATGTCGGTTCGGGCAGCGAGATCCCGTGCGCTTCCAGTTCGAGCTTGACCAGGCGCATGCTTTCCGAGCGAGCCTTGAGAAAGCTGGTCTGGTTCTGGTCGATCCAGCCGGTCAGCGTCAGCGTGATGGTTGAATCGCCGATCTCGTCGATCCAGCCATCGGGTCCGGGATCGGCAAGAACGAAGTCGAGCGAGCGTATCTTTGCCAGCGCCAGCTCGAGCGCCCTGTCGGAGTTGCTTTCCGGGTCGATGCCGATCTTGAACAGGAAGCGCCGCTGGGGATTGCGGCTGTAATTGGTGATGTTGCTCTTGAACACGGTCGCATTCGGAATGCGGATGTGGTTCCCGTCCGGGTCGATCAGGATCGTGGCCCGGGAGGTGAGGCTGATCACGAAGCCCTCGTAACTCTCGATGGCGATGTAATCCTTCGGGCTGAAGGGCTGCCGGACCGAAAGAAGAATACTGGCGATGTAGTTTTCGACCGTATCGCGCACGGCAAAGCCGATCGCGAGACCGACAATCCCCGCCGCGCCCAGGATCGTGCCGAGCAGGGCCGAAGCGCCGAGAATATCGAGCGCCATGACCGCGCCAGCGATGAAGAAGGCGAGACGCACGAGTTGGCGCAGCAGGCTGGCGATGAAGGAGTTGGGAGCGATGCGGTTCCACGGCCAGTCCCGGCGGGCGCAATACCAGCCGGCGGCATAGATTAGCGCCCACACCACGAGGGCGACCGCAAGGAGCGGTATATAGGCCACCGTCTGAACGGCCCGCTTCGTCAGACGCTCATAGACAGGCTCCAGCCGCAAGGAGAGCGAGGTCACTTCCTCGATCTCGTTCTTGACGGCCACCACGCCGGTCACGCGGCCCGCGATCGCCTCCGCCTGTTCGGCAAGCGCCGCTTCGCGCACCTTGCCGCGCAACGTCACCACGCCCGAACGCACCGTGACGAAGACGGTGTTCAGCCCGCCCATCTCATCGAATATCGCCTCGATGCGCATGTCGATCTCGTGATCGTCGATCGCGTGCTCGGGATCGATGGTGCCGTTTTCCTGTCCCCAGGCGGCTGCGCCCGCGGTCAGAAAGAAGACGGTGAAGAACAGAAGCGTCAGTTTTTTCAAGGCGATGATTCCGGGATGGCGATAGAGCTGGCGCGCAACTTATTGCGAGTTGCGCGACTTGTCAGCCATGCATCGGTGAGAGATCGCAGCCGGAAACGGTAGACCTTCCATTCTCTTGGGCGAAAGCGTTAAGCGGCAGAAGCTCAATGCAACAGTATACCGTCGCCCGGGGGCGCTTTTTTATGCAAAACGCGCCTCAAACTGCGAAAATTCGCGGGGATTCCGCCGTTCCACTGGTAAAAAGTTACATTCTTGATTAAGGATTCAGACGTATTCCTTTACGGCATGCGATGAGGACGCATATCGCTGAATGGCGTGACCGCCAGCGCGATCGGGCATAACGCCCGGGACAATTTCAGACAGAAGCGACCTGACATAGCCGCGGTTCAACGCCGCGTGCGGACAGCTATTGCCGACATTCGGGCAATACATCCGGGTCAGACACATCGCTTCGGTCTCCAGACACGCCAGGAGGAGAATTCGACATGCCGATGGTTGAACAAAAAGCCGATGCTCATGCCGACCAGGGCATTTCAGATCGTCTGGAGTTCCTCGGGATCGATGAGCGCTGCGCGGATAATATCCGCAAGCTCAAAACGCTGATCGAACGCGAGTTACCGAAGGGGCTCGACCAGTTTTACGACAAGGTTCGCCAGACGCCGGAAACGCGCAAGTTCTTCTCGTCAAACGATCACATGCATGGCGCCAAGACGGCGCAGATCGGACACTGGGAGACGATCGTCACCGGACGCTTCGACGAGACCTATGTGCAGCGCGTGCGGACGATCGGCTCGGTCCATGCCCGGATCGGCCTCGAGCCGCGCTGGTATATCGGCGGATACGGGATCTTGATCGAGCATCTGGTCCACGCCGTTCTGAAGGAGCGCTGGCCGGCAGCCGGCATGTTCGGCAAGAAGGCGGGTTCATCGGACGAAACAGCCGATATTCTCTCCAGCCTCCTGAAGGCGATCATGCTCGACATGGATCTGTCGATTTCGGTCTATATCGACCAGGCGGAAGAAGCGAAGAAGGCGGCGCAGGAGGAAGCCATCGCCTCGGAAAGAAAGCTCGTCATCGACAGTTTCGGCACCGCCATGCAGCAAATCGCCGCCAAGGATCTGACCTACCGCGTCTCGGAGCAGTTGCCGGAGGCCTATGCCGGGTTGAAGGAAGATTTCAACAACGCGCTCGAACAGCTTGCCGGCACGATCGACCGGATCGGCAGTTCCGCCAACCAGATCAATTCCGGTTCCGAGGAGATCAAATCGGCGGCCGAGGATCTTTCGAAACGGGCCGAACAGCAGGCCGCGTCGGTCGAGGAAACCGCGGCTGCGGTCGAGGAAATCACGGCCGCCGTCAAGTCGTCCGCCGAACGCGCGGAAGAAGCCGGCCAGGTCGTTTCACGCACCCAGAAGAATGCGGAGCAGTCCGGCGAGGTGGTCAAGAAGGCCATTGCCGCAATGGACCGCATCTCGAAATCCTCGGAGGACATTTCGCGGATCATCGGAGTGATCGACGAGATCGCCTTCCAGACCAATCTGCTCGCGCTCAATGCGGGCGTCGAAGCGGCACGGGCCGGCGATGCCGGCAAGGGCTTTGCGGTCGTCGCACAAGAGGTGCGCGAATTGGCGCAGCGCTCGGCCAATGCGGCCAAGGAGATCAAGCAACTGATCACCACTTCGGGCGAAGAGGTCAAATCCGGCGTGTCGCTGGTCGGGGAAACAGGCAAGGCGCTGGAGACGATCGTGGTCGAGGTGCAGGATATCGCGGCGAATGTCGCGGCGATCATCGAGTCCGCGCGCGAACAGTCCGGGGGGCTGCAGGAGATCAATGTCGCCGTTTCCTCGGTCGACAAGGGTACGCAGCAAAACGCAGCCATGGCCGAGGAAATGACGGCGAGCAGTCATTCGCTCGGCGGCGAGGTCGCGTCGATCAATGCGATGCTGGGCGAGTTCCGCACCTCCGCGGCAATGCGCGCGCCCAAACCGGTCGATCCGGCTGAGAATCTGCGATCGCGCCCCTCACCCGCCCGCGATCTCGGCCGCAAGGTGGCAAGCGCGTTCGGAAGCGCATCGGCGGCGGCCGAGGACTGGGAGGAATTCTGACGGTTCAACCGTCCGCTCGGGTTCCGACAACGACAGATGCCCCGGCCCGCGCCGGGGCTTTTTTGTGCCTGCCGTCCGCCCATTCGCAATTCCCGCCGGCTCGATATTTCTATCCGCAGTCTCAAACTGCAAGATTTTATACGCACCGTTAACAAAGCGAGCTTATTCGTTCCCTCGCTGCAATGAATGCTGTTCGCTCGCCCCGGCGGACAAGGAACGGGCATCACGCCCGCGACCACCTCAACATCACCGTGACGCCCAAACGCCACGGATGCCGGATCCGTGCAGGCCTGCCTGCGCGGAAGCGAACATGCTCGCCCGATCGTTGCCACCCATCGGGATCGGGGAGCGCCACCAAGGGAGATTGGAATGCCTTCTACCGCCCAAAAAGCCACTCAAACCGCACAGGAGATCGAAGGTCGTCTCGACTTCATGGAACTGGATCCGCAATGCCGCGCGCAACTTCGCGGCTTGGCGCAGGCCATCGAACGCGATCTTTCAAAAGGGCTCGACCGCTTTTACGACAAAGTGCGTCGGACACCGGAAACGCGAGGCTTCTTCTCCTCCGAAGAGCATATTCAAGGCGCGAAGAGCGCGCAAATGGATCACTGGCGAGCTATCCTCACCGGCCGGTTCGACGAGGATTATGCGAAGCGCGTTCGCGCGATCGGATCGGTCCATGCCCGGATAGGACTTGAGCCGCGCTGGTATATCGGCGGTTACAGCCTGATTGCCGAGCAGCTTGTCCGGGGCGCGCTCGCCGATATCTGGCCCGCAAGCGGTCCTTTCTCCAAACGAAAGACCTCGGCGGACGATGCGGCGACGCTCGTTTCCTGCCTGCTGAAGGCGATCCTTCTCGACATGGATCTGTCCATCTCCGTCTATGTGGAGGAAGCGGAAGCCGCACGCCGGCGCGAAGAGCAAAAGGCCATGGACACAATGGCGTCGACCGTCGAAGCCTTCACCTCGGCGATCGAACAGCTGGCGAACCGCAACCTCGCCTATCGCATCCAGGACGAGCTGCCGGATGGCTATGAGCAACTGAAGAGCGGTTTCAACGCGGCGCTGGAACAGCTTTCCCAAACCATCGAGCAAATCGCCGGCGCGGCGGGGCAGATCAATTCCGGTTCCGAGGAAATCAAGTCGGCGGCGGAAGATTTGTCGGGACGGGCGGAGCGGCAGGCCGCCGCGGTCGAACAGACCGCAGCCGCCGTCGAGGAAATCACGGCGGCGATCAAATCGTCGACCGAACGCGCCGAGAACGCCGGACAGCTCGTCTCGCGTACCAGGAAAAACGCCGAACAATCCGGCGAAATCGTCACGAAGGCGGTCGAGGCGATGGATCGCATCTCGGGCTCGTCGGAGCATATTACCCGCATTATCGGGGTGATCGACGAGATTGCCTTCCAGACAAATCTTCTCGCCCTCAACGCCGGCGTGGAGGCAGCCCGGGCCGGCGACGCTGGCAAGGGATTTGCGGTCGTGGCTCAGGAAGTCCGCGAGCTGGCGCAGCGTTCGGCCGGAGCGGCCAAGGAGATCAGGCAGTTGATCGTGAATTCGGGCGAAGAGGTGAAGTCTGGCGTCGACCTAGTGGGCGAAACCGGCAAGGCCCTGAACACAATCGTCGCCGAAGTGCAGGAAATATCCGCGCATGTCGACGCGGTCATCGAATCCGCGCGGGAGCAGTCCGCCGGACTGGCCGAAATCAACATATCGGTCTCGTCGATCGACGAAGGCACCCAGCAAAACGCCGCGATGGCTGAGGAATTGACGGCCAGCGCCCACGCGCTCGGCGGCGAGGTGAACTCGATCAACTCGATGCTGCGCGGATTCAGGACCTCGCGGACCATATACGGATCAGGGACTGGCGGATCGGACAACATGGCGGCAGCCCATTCGTCGCCGGCCCGGGCGCTGGGCCGAAAGGTCGCCAGTGCGTTTGGCGGCGGAGCAGCGAACTGGCAGGAATTCTAGGCCAGGAGTTCCATTCCCAAGACCTTCAGAAAGCAACGCTAAGGCCCCGACATCCCGCCGGGGCTTTTTCGGTCTCAGCGACCGGCCTTGCTCGCCAGCTCGGCGAGGATCTCGTCGGTATGCTCGCCGCGTTCGGGGCTCGCCTTTGGCTCCCAGTCCGGCGCGCCGGCAAAACGCGGCGCCGGCGCGGCCTGCAACCGCCCCTCTTCATCGCGCCATGTCCGTCGCGACGCCATGTGCGGATCATGCGCGGCCTCCCGCGGATCAAGCACCGGCGAGACGCAGCAATCGGTGCCGCGGAACAGTTCCGTCCAGTGCGCGCGGGTCTCCGAGGCAAACAGTGTCTCAAGGCGCTTGCCGAGGGCGGGCCAGAGGTCGGGATCGAACTGGCGGCCGAAGTCGGCATCGCCGGCAAGGCCGATCCTGTCGAGAAACTGGGCGTAGAATTTCGGCTCCAGGCACTGGACCGACATGAACCCGCCGTCGCTGGTGCGATAGGTCCGGCTCCAATGCGGCCCGTCGAGCAGGCTGCGGCCACGCTGCATCGAGAAGAGACCGGTATCGCCAAGCGCCATGAACAGGTTCATCATATGCGCCGAACCGTCCACGATGGCCGCGTCGACCACCGTTCCCCGGCCTGTCGCCCTTGCCTTGTGGAGTGCGGCCAGCATGCCGATGGCGAGATACAGCGCGCCGCCACCAATATCGCCGACAAGTGTCGGCGGGGTCATCGGCTCCTCACCCGGCGCCGAGGCGTACCAGAGCGCGCCCGACGTCGCGATATAGTTGAGGTCGTGACCGGCGGCCTGCGCCAATGGCCCCGCCTGCCCCCAGCCGGTCATCCGTCCGTAGACGAGCGCGGGATTGGCGGCGTGGCAGGGTTCGGGACCGAGACCGAGCCGTTCCATGACGCCAGGTCTGAACCCCTCGATCAGACCGTCGGCCGATGCGATGAGCGACAGGGCCGTGTCGCGGTCGCCGGGCGCCTTCAGATCGAGCGCGATGGAGCGTTTTCCGCGATCGAGCAATCCGGGCTTTGCCGGCAGCGGGCCGGCGGGCGGATCGCTGCGGTGAATGGTGATGACATCGGCGCCGAGATCGGCAAACACCATCGCCGCAAATGGCCCCGGGCCGAGCCCCTCGACCTCGATAATGCGGATGCCTTCCAGCATCGTCTCCTCCCTGTTAACCCTGCCCCGCAGGCAAGCATACCGAAGCGACCGGACGCGACCAATTTTCGCGTGCCGAGTGACCCTAATTTAAGATTTCCGGTGGAGTGTCGATCCAGACTTCGGGAGTTCGCCGACCGGCTAAATTTCGACCCTAGAAATTTGTTAATTCTTGCGTGCGATTTCTCGCCTATAAGTAGTGTTCACCCGCATGACGCGGTGTATGAGCCTCGATCGATCGAGATGTGAAGTCCAGAATGTCCGTTCGGCCTGGCGTAGAGTTTCCGCAGCCGAAGCCCGCGAAAAGCTCGACACCCAATGATCCCAGATTCGAAATCAGCGCCGGAAGCAGAAACCCCGAACGACGTCGCATCGACCGCCGATCTGGAGTTTGAACGGGCGCTGGCGATCTCGGCGAAGGCGCTGCGTTACGCGCAGGCTTACCGCACGCCCCCCGTGCCCAAGACCTATGAGATCTGGTACGCTTTCGCTTCGGGGAAACCGGAGGGGCTGCGCAAGGAAGTCAGCACGCTGATCGAAAAGAACGGCGCGGTTGATCCGCAATATCTCGACCAGATCCACTCGGAATTCTTCTCCGAAGGCGAGCAGGATCGCCGCCAGCAGGAGCTGCTTGGATATCATCTCGACAAGGAGATGGAGAAAGCCGTCAAGCGCGTCCACAAGCACCTCGTGACCAATGAGCACTACTCGGGCTCGCTGAAGCAATCGGCCAGCAAGCTTTCCTCTGCGGCGACGCCGGAGCAGGTCCGCGACACGGTGGAAGTGCTGCTTCTGGAAAACGCACGGATGCGCGCGGAATCGGTCAAGCTCAACCACGATCTCGAACAAACGCGCGTCCAGGTCCGCAAACTCCGCTCCAGCCTTGAAAAATCGCGCGAGAACGAATTCCGGGATCCGCTGACGAATGTCTCGAACCGGCGCTATTTCGAGCGTGCGCTCGGCAAGATGATCAACGAAGCCAATGCGACTGGCACGCCGCTATGCCTCGTGATGGCCGATCTGGATCATTTCAAGCGCATCAACGACACGTTCGGACATCAGGTCGGCGACGACGTGCTGCGCTACTTCGCTTCTCTGATGATGAAGAACGTCAAGGGCCAGGATCTCGTCGCACGCTATGGCGGCGAGGAATTCGCAATCGTCTTCCCCTCGACCAGCGCGGCGAACGCCCATCGGGTGATCACCAACATCATGCGGCAACTCGACACGGCCAATCTCGTCATCTCGCGCGGCAAGAATCCCATCGGACGGGTGACGAGTTCCTTCGGCATCGCAGAGCTGAAGCCCGGTGAAGCCGCCGACCAGCTCGTCCGCCGCGCCGACGCCCGGCTCTATCAGGCCAAGCATGCCGGCCGGAACCGCGCCGTCTGCGATCCGGTTGAATAGGGTCCGGCTCCACGATCAGCGGCCTGCCCGGGCTCCCAGGCTTTTGTAGGTTGCATCGACCAGCGACTGACCGCGTTCGTTCAGCAGGACTCCGCCGCCAAGCCGGTTCATCGTGTAACCGAATGCAAGGCCGGCCTCGGGATCGGCGAAACCGACGCTGCCGCCGATACCGACATGCCCGAATGCGCCCGGTCCGATGCGCAGCGCGTTACCGGGCGGCAAATCGGGATTGTCGATCGCCAGCATGAAACCTTCGCCGAAGCGCGTCGGAATACGCAGCGTTTCATCGCAATCGCTCTCGGATGAGACTTCGCGCATCGCATCGATGCGCCCGCGCGACAGCAGTTGTACGGGTGAGCCGGGGACAAGCGGCGCGAACATCGCTGCAAGAGCGCGCGCATTGGCAATACCGCCGATCCCGCCCAGTTCCGCCTTATGCGCCGCCACGCTGTTTGCGTCGTGACGGCCAGTGTTCAAGAAAGCGAGGCGCGGAACCGGGCTGCCATCGCTCATAATGGCTTCGGCGAAGGGAGAGCGTATCTCGTCGCCCGATGTCATGAAGGCGCTCACCGGCGCAATCCGCGTTTCGAGTTCTTCCGGCGCACCGATATGGAAATCAAGCTGCAGCGGGCCGGCGATTTCCTCGCGGAATAACTGTCCGACCGTCCGGCCCGAAATCCGGCGGATGACTTCTCCTACGGTCCAGCCGAACGTCATCATGTGATAGGCGACATGGCTGCCCGGCGGCCAGAACGGCGGCTCCTGTTCCAGCCGCTCCACCATGTATTCCCAATCGTAGAAGGCGCCCGGCTTCAGCCGGTCGCGGAACGCCGGCAGGCTCGCCGTATGGTTGAGCAGCATGCGGACCGTGATGTCCTCCTTGCCGGCTCCGGCGAATTGCGGCCAGTAGCGCATGACGGGCGCGTCGAGATCGAGCAGGCCGCGATCGACCAGCATATGGGCGCATATCGCGGTCGCGGCCTTGGTGCAGGAGAAGACAACGGAAACCGTGTCGCGCTTCCACGGCGCTCCGCTCTCCGGATCGCGCACCCCGCCCCAGAGATCGACCACCGACCGTCCGTGTGCATTGACGCAAAGGCTGGCGCCGGTCTCCCCACGCTCCCGGAAGTTTGCCTCGAAGGCCTCTCCGACCTCCGCAAATGCCGGATCACAGAAACCGGCGATCCGGCTGCCGGACGCAAGCCGCGTGTCGATATTCACCGGGGCGTACCCGCCATATCCGCGTGAGCGGGCGTCACGATGCGAACTTTGTCCGGATCGACTTCGCTCATCTGGCGGCGATAGTCATCTGCATTGCCGGGGAACAGGGTTTCGACGCGGCCTTCCGCGCTATGATACCAGCTCCTGCAACCGCCGGTGACCCAGACGGTACTCCCAAGTCTCTCGTCGATTTCGCGATTGTAATCCGCCATCGCTTCCGGCGTGACGGTCACGACGCCGTCGCGGCCGGCCATGTCGATGCACCGGAGGATCCAGTCGAGCGCCTGCTCGATCATGAACACGACCGACGTCGTCGCGACACCGGAATTCGGCCCCGTCGCCATGAAGTAGTTCGGAAATTGCGGCAGCAGAACGGAAAAATAGGCCTGCGCTCCATCCTTCCAGGCATCGGAAAGCGACAGGCCGTTTTCGCCGCGAATGTCGATCGACCGCTGGTGGGATTCGATGTCGAAGCCCGTGGCATAGACGATCGCATCCACCGGTCGCTCCACGCCGTCTCCGGTGACGATGCCGGCGGCGGTGAATTCGCGGATCGGCTCGGTCACCAGCTCGACATTGTCCTCGTTCAACGAGGCGAGGAAATCGTCCGAGAACAGGAGGCGCTTGCAGCCCACGTCGAAGCCGGGGGTCAGTGCCGCGCGATATTTGCGGTTTCGGACCTGGCTGCCGAGATAGAGTTTAAGGAGTTCGCGCGTCCGGTCGCGTGCGGCCTGGTCGACGATCAGCGGCCACAACCGGGTCTCCGCCTCGTTGAATATGCGTTCACGCTCGGCGCGCATCGCGTCCGGATCGCGGCGAAATTGCGCGCGCTGTTCTTCGCTGTAGGCGAAATCGTTGCGGGGTGCGACGTAGTTCGGCGTTCTCTGGAACAGATGGACCATTGCCGCCGTCTTCGCGAGTTCCGGTACGGCCTGTATGGCGCTCGCGGCGCTGCCGATGACGGCAATATGCTTGCCGGCAGGATCGAAATCAGGATTCCAGCACGCCGTGTGCATGGCCTCGCCGGCGAACAAGTCGGCGCCGGGGAAATGCGGAGTTTTCGGCCGATGCAGCGCGCCCATGCCGTTGATGACGAAGCGCGCCTCGACGATATCGCCGTCGGCGAAAGCGGCGGACCAGAGCGCACGCTTCGCATTCCATGCGAGAGCTGTGATCTCCCTGCCAAGCTCCACATACGGCATGACACCGTATATTTCCGCGCAGCGCTCGATATAGGCCTGAATTTCAGGCTGCGGCGCGTGCAGCCGGCTCCAGTCGGGATTCGGCTCGAAGGAATAGCAATAGAAATGAGAAGGCACGTCGCAGGCCGCGCCGGGATAGCGATTGTGCCACCATGTTCCGCCGATCCCCTCCGCCTTGTCATAGACCCTGAAATTCGTGACGCCCTTTTCGAGAAGCTTGATGGCTGCGCCGATCCCCGCGAAACCGGCGCCGATGACGAGAACCTCGAGAGGATGCGGCGCCGTCACGTCATTGCTCCTCTCTGGCAAAGCGGGGATCGTCCATGCAGGCTGCGTAATCGACCCGCATGGCGCGCGCCCGCGACATGATCACCCCGGCCATGTCCGGATGGGTGAAGATATAGAACCGCCGCGCCGCCATGCTGTCGGCGATCCATTCGCCGACCACCGCCGGATCGAGCCCCCGGCCGATCTCCCGTTCGGCCATGCGCATGGCGTCGCTTTGCGTGTGTTCGGTATCTGCGGGCGATCCGTGGCGCGACGGCCGCCGCTCGCTGGTCTCGTGGATTCCGGTCCGCACCCAGCCCGGGCAGACGACGCTGACGCCGATATTGTCGTCCTCCAGGTCGTGGCGTATCGCCTCGGAATATCCGACCACGGCGAATTTCGTCGCTGTGTACGGTCCCGATCGCGCGGTCGGCCACAGGCCGGCGATCGAGGCCGTGTTGACGATATAGCCCCCCTCCCCGTGGGACCGGATCAGAGGCGTGAAGATCTCGACGCCATTGACCACGCCCATCAGGTTGATGTCGACGATCCAGCGCCAGTCTTCCAGCGGGATCTCGCCGGTCTTGCCGTCAAGCGAAACGCCCGCGTTGTTGACGACGATATGCACCTTTCCGAAACGCTGCAGGGTCTCCCGGGCCGCATTTTCGACCGCGGATGCATCGGCGACGTCGCAGCCGACAGAAGCCGCCACGATCCCCTCGTCCGACAATGTCGCCGCTGCCCGGGCCGCCGCTTCACCGTCAAGGTCCGCCAGCATGACCGCCGCGCCCCGCTTGCCGAGGCTGCGGGCGACAGACAGCCCGATCCCGCCTGCGCCGCCGGTGATGAAAGCCGTCCTGTCCCTGAATGAATTCATCAATCGCGTGTATCTTGCCGCAAGATTCGCGCCTTACGAGAATTGCGCGTCTTCAAATGGGTATCAGGCAGACCCTGTGACGGCAAGCATTGCCTGCCTGCTGCGGGTGTTTGACGCGGCGCACAAACATGCGCAGACTGGTCACCCGTCGCAGCAATTGTACCGACGGACATCCATGACAGAGACGAAAGGCTTCCTGATCGATCTTGGTGGCGTGGTCTACCAAGGCGACGCGCTGGTCGAAGGATCCGCCGAGGCGATCGACATGCTGCGTCAGCAAGGTCGCCCCTTCCGGTTCCTCACCAACACGACCAGTGCACCGAGGCGATCCATCGTCGAAAAGCTGGCGGCGTTGGGCGTGACGACCGAGCCGCAACACGTCTTCACCCCGGCCATGGCCGCGCGGCAGATCATCGCCGAACGCGGGCTGAAAGCGCATTTCCTCGTTCATCCGGCGCTGATGGAGGATTTTTCCGACCTTCCGGAAGGCGATCGGGCAGCGGTGATCCTCGGCGACGCGGGAGAAGGCTTCACCTACCGGGCGCTGAACGAGGCGTTCCGTTTGCTCGACAGCGGCGCCGACTTCATCGCCCTGGCCAGGAACCGCAAATTTGCCGGGCCCGACGGAGTATGTCTCGATGCCGGCGCCTTCGTCGCGGCGCTGGAATACGCCAGCGAATGCGAGGCGGAGGTGATCGGCAAGCCCGCGCCGGAATTCTTCCGCGCCGCCTGCGCCGATATGGACTTGGCGCCGCGGGACGTCGCGATGATCGGCGACGATGCAGAGTTCGATGCCAGCGCGGCGGTCGCGTGCGGACTAACCGGCGTGCTCGTCCATACCGGCAAATGGCGCGAGGGTGCGGCTGAAGGACTTGAGCCGCCGCCCAGCCATGAATTCAAGAACCTTCGGGACGCGGTGACGGCGCTGATGCAGCCGCTTCAGTGAATGGTCGGCGCGTCCATCCGCGCAGGCGTCGCAGCCGCCTCCAGGGTGGACATCTCGATACGGTTGCGCCCGTTCCTCTTCGCCTCGTAAAGCCGCTCGTCGGCTCCGCGATAGATATCCGAAAAGGACAGACCACGGCCGAAGATCAGCCCGCCGACGCTAACCGATAGCGGATGCACGCGGCCATTCGGCGCGAAATGCGCATCGGTGACAGCGGTTCTTATACGCTCGGCCATCGCCGATATCCGTTCAGGCGACTGGGCGGGAATAAATACGCCGAACTCCTCGCCGCCCAGCCGCCCGACCAAATCGGTCTCGCGCACATTGGTGCTGATTGTCGACGCAATCAGCTTCAGCGCTTCGTCACCGAGATCGTGACCGAAACTGTCATTGACCACCTTGAAGTGGTCGATATCGATCAACAACAGCCCATCATGGTCACGGTTCGCGGCCTCTTCCACCTTTTGCAGATAGCCATCGACCATTTCCGAGAAAGCACGCCGGTTGAGCAGGGATGTCAGGCCATCGGTCGCCGCGACAGTCGCCAATTCGTGATGGGCGATGGCGAGTTCCCGCAGCTTGTTGGAAAACAGGAAGAAAAGCGGCGGCGCGATCAGGCCGGGAATGAGGAAATTGTTGAGCGGATCGCTCCCCCAGCGCCATTCGCCCGTCGCGAAGGAATAGCTGTCGAAGGCCAGGGCGAAAGCGATACAGATCAGCGTGCCTGTGACCGTAACAGCCCAGACGCGCGCCCGTCCCCTTTTCGACCAATCAAGGTTCATTTGGCCTGTCTCGCTCCCCGCAATCGCCGATTTTCGGCGGCGTTTTTCCCGACATGCTCTGAAAAAGGCATAAAGATTCCGTAACGGAATATCCGTAATTCGCCGGGAGGCGCGCGACTTGAGCGCCGCGCCGATACCGTCGCCGGCCAGGATTCAAGTGTAAGTCGTTGTTCCGAAAGGGAAACCTGACCTACTTTGCTTCGCTGTCCAGCCCGATCGTCACCGGGCCGTCATTGACCAGCGCGACCTTCATGTCCGCGCCGAAGATGCCGTTGGCTACAGAAACGCCATGCGCGCGAACCTGCTCGGAGAAATGCTCATAGAGGCGCTTGCCCTCGTCGGGCGGGGCCGCGGCGGAGAAGCCCGGGCGATTGCCCTTGGTTTCTGCGGCAAGGGTGAATTGTGAGACCACCAGTGCCGCGCCGCCGATATCGACGAGAGAGCGGTTCATGCGGCCTGCGTCGTCGGGAAAGACACGCAGATTGACCAGCTTGCGGGCAAGCCACTCGGATTGCGCTTCGGCATCGCCCCGCATGGCGCAGACGAGGACGAGCAGACCCGTGCCGATCTTGCCGGTGATCTCTCCATCGACCGTGACGCTGGCCTCGGAGACGCGTTGGACGAGTGCGCGCACTATCCGTTCAGCACTGCCCACATGTTCGAAGGCGTGACCGGCATTTCGATGTGGGAGATGCCCTTGGCCCGCCAGAGCGCGTCATAGACCGCGTTCATGACCGCGGGTGTCGCGCCGATCGTGGCCGCCTCGCCCGCACCCTTGATGCCGAGCGCGTTGGTGGTCGACGGCACGTTGCGCGTGTCGAACTTGATCTCCGGGAAATGATCGGCATGCGGCATGGTGTAGTCCATGAAGGTCGCGGTCAGCAGCTGGCCGGTCTCGTCATAGACGGCGCCCTCGTAAAGCGCCTGGCCGATGCCCTGCACGACGCCGCCATGCACCTGGCCGGCGAGCAGGATCGGGTTCACCGTCAGGCCGTAATCGTCGACGATGGAAAAGGAGACCACCTCGGTGACGCCGGTCGCCGGATCGATCTCGACCTCGCAGATATGACAGCCATTGGGATAGGTCGCCTCGTCCTGCTTGAATTCGGCTTTCGCCAAAAGGTCGGCGGGATCCGGAGCCTTCTTTGCGAGTTCGGCCAGCGTGACGCTGCGGTCCGTACCGGCGACGACGGCTTCGCCATCGGCCAGTTCGATATCATCGGGCGAGGCTTCGAGCTCGTCGGCGGCCAACTTTTTGATCTTCTTGGCCAGTTCCTCGCTGGCGTAATAGGCCGAAACGCCGCCAAGCGGGATCGAGCGCGAGCCGCCGGTGCCGCCGCCTGTCGGAATGCGGTCGGAGTCGCCCTGGATCACCTGCACCTTGTCGACATCGAGGCCAAGCGTGCCGGCGACGAACTGCGCATAGGCCGTCGCATGGCCCTGCCCGTTCGACTGGGTGCCGATATCCATGGTGACGGTGCCGTCGTCGAGCAATTGCAGATAGGCCGGTTCGGAGCCGGCAAAGGCGCATGCCTCGATATAGTAGGACATGCCGATGCCGCGCAGCTTGCCGTCCGCCTTCGACGCCTCCAGCCGCTTTTCGAAACCGTCCCAGTCGGCGTCTTTCATCGACTGGTCCATGCAGGCCTCGAACTCGCCGACATCGTAGGTCCGGCCGCCCTGCGTCTTGTAGGGGAACTGCTCGGGCTTGATGAAGTTGCGGCGGCGGATTTCGTCCGGCGTCAGTTTCATCTCGCGGGCGCACTGGTCGACCAGCTTTTCGATCAGGAACGCGGCTTCCGGCCGGCCCGCGCCACGGTAGGCGTCGACGGGCGTGGTATTGGTGAAAACACCGGTCAGGTGGAAGTCGAGCACCGGGATATCGTAGACGCCGGTCGCCATCATCGCGCCGAACCACGGAATGGCGACGCCGAACTGGTGGGTATAGGCGCCCATGTCGGCCTTCAGGTCGATGCGGATCGCCTGGAAACGGCCGTTCTCGTCCATCGCCATCTCGGCATGGACGGTGTTGGCGCGGCCGTGATTGTCGACGAGGAAGTGTTCCGTGCGCTCACCGACCCAGCGCACCGGTTTTCCGAGGCGCTTGGCGGCTTCGAGAACCAGCGGATATTCGCGATAGACGAAGCCCTTCGGGCCGAAGCCGCCGCCGACATCCGGCGTGATCACATGCAGGTCTTCCGCCTCGATGCCGAATACGCCCGAGGAAATGATGCCCCGCTGGCCGTGCACGCCTTGCGAACCGCAGGTCAGCGTGAAGCGCTTCCGATCCGCATCGTATTCGCCGATCGCGGCGCGCGTTTCCATGTAATTGGAGACAAGGCGGTTCTGGATGAAATCCACCTTCGTCACATGGGCCGCTCCGTCGAAGACCTGCTTCGCCTTCTCCGCATCGCCGGCAGCGCCGAGATAGGCGGTGTTGGAGCCGGCTTCGGGCCAGACCAGCGGCGCTCCGTCCTGCAGGGCGGCGGTGACGTCTGTCACCGCATCCGAGGAATCGTAGTCGACTTCGATCAGTTCGGCGGCGTCCTTGGCCTGGTCGAGCGTTTCGGCGACGATGAACGCAACCGCGTCGCCTACGTGACGGACACGGTCCTTCGCCAGCACCGGAATGGGCCGGAAAGGCGCCGTCGTGCCATCGGGACCGGGACGCATGCCGACTGCCGTCAGGGTGCCGAGATCGGCGATGTCCTCGGCGGTCAGGACCAGGTGAACGCCGGGAGCGCTCTTCGCCTCCTCGACGGAGGTGACCTTGTAGGCGGCGTTGGCGACCGGCGAGCGCAGCACATAGGCTTCCAGCATGCCGTCGATGCGAATGTCGGACGTGTAACGCCCCTTGCCGCGAATGAAGGCGTCGTCCTCCTTGCGGTGGACGGAAGCTCCGATCAGCGATTTGGATCCGAATTTGGGCGGTGCGACATTCATCTTGATTTCAACTCCTCCATCCGCCATGTCGGTCGGTACGCGGATGCGGTCCGACCGGGGCAGTGCGTTTGCGAACATATGCAATGCGGACCGAATGTCGAGCGCCCGGCCGCGTATGTATACATTTTTTCCTCCGAAGCGGGCCGTGACAACCCCCGCATACAGGATTTTGCCATGCGCACCGAAACCGGAACCGTCATCCGCCTCGAGGACTACCGGCCGAGCGACTACCTGATCGAAACAACCGACCTCGCCTTCACTCTGGAACCCAATTCCACCGTCGTGCGCGCGAAGCTGGCCATCCGGCGGCGCGAGGGCGTAGCGAAGGATGCGCCGCTTGTGCTCGATGGCGATGAGCTCGTTCTGGAAGGACTGCGCATCAATGGCGAGGCGCCGGCGGAAAACGGATACACCGCCACGCCGGACAAGCTTGTCATCGGCGAATTACCGGAGGATGACAGCTTCACGGTGGAGATCGAGACGAAGCTCGACCCTTCGGCGAACAAGCAGCTCATGGGGCTCTATCGCTCTTCCGGCACCTATTGCACGCAATGCGAGGCCGAGGGTTTCCGCCGCATCACCTATTTCCTAGACCGTCCCGATGTCCTGTCCGTCTACACCGTGCGGATCGAGGCGCGGACCGAGGATGCGCCGTTGCTGCTGTCTAACGGCAACCGGATCGAGGACGGCGTTCTGGAGAATGGCTGGCATTATGCCGTGTGGCACGACCCCTTTCCCAAGCCCGCCTATCTGTTCGCGCTGGTCGCCGGCAATCTCGGCGTCGTGCGCGACACATTCACGACCATGAGCGGGCGCGACGTGGCGCTCGAAATCTATGTCGAACATGGCAAGGAACCGCGCGCGGCCTATGCGATGGACGCGCTGAAGCGTTCGATGAAGTGGGACGAGGAGGCCTTCGGGCGCGAATACGATCTCGACGTGTTCATGATCGTCGCCGTCTCCGACTTCAATATGGGCGCAATGGAGAACAAGGGCCTCAACGTCTTCAACGACAAATATGTCCTCGCCGACGAGCGCACCGCCACGGATGCCGACTACGCCAATATCGAGGCGATCATCGCGCATGAATATTTCCACAATTGGACCGGCAACAGAATCACTTGCCGCGACTGGTTCCAGCTCTGCCTGAAGGAAGGGCTGACGGTTTTCCGCGACCACGAGTTCTCCGCCGACATGCGCTCGCGCACGGTCAAGCGCATCGCCGAGGTGAAGCTCCTCAAGGCGCACCAGTTCCCGGAAGACGCCGGCCCCCTCGCCCATCCGGTGCGGCCGCGACGCTATTCGGAGATCAACAATTTCTACACGGCGACCGTCTACGAGAAGGGCTCGGAGGTCGTGCGGATGATCCGCACCATCCTCGGGCCCGAGAAGTTCCGGGCCGGGCTCGATCTCTATTTCGACCGCCACGACGGCGAGGCCGCGACGATCGAACAGTTCGTCAAGGCCTTCGAGGATGCGAGCGGCGCCGATCTCACCCAGTTCGCCCTCTGGTACGAACAGCCGGGCACCCCGACGCTGACAGCGGACTCGGCCTACGACGCCGACGCGAAGCGCTTCACCCTGACCTTCGAGCAGCGGCTGAAGCCGCCGATCGACGGCGCGCCGCATGCGCCGATGCACATTCCGGTGCAATTCGGTCTCGTTTCGGCGGGGACCGGCGACCTGGAATGGACGTCCGCCTCGGGCGCCGAGGTGACCGGCGACGTCATCCACCTGACGCAGGCGCGCCACGAGATCGTCTTCGAGGGGATCGCGGAAAAGCCGGTCGCGTCGCTGCTGCGCGGTTTCTCCGCGCCGGTTACCCTGTATCCGGAGCCGGAGGACAGCGAACTCTCCTTCCTCGCACGCAACGACCCGGACGAGTATGGCCGCTGGCAAGCCCTGTCGGCTTTGATCAGCAGGCAAATGAAGCAGGCTGCGGGACGGCCGGCGGACGCCACCGGCGACGTCTTCGATCCCGGGACGCTCGAAATCCTGACGGACATCGCCGCCGACGACACCTATGAGCACGCCTTCCGGGCGCTCTGCCTGACCTTGCCGAGCGAAAACGACATCGCCCGCGAAATCGGCTCGGGCATCGATCCGGAGGCCGTCCACCGCGTGCATGTCGCCGCGTCGCGGCAACTGGGCAAGGCCGGCGAACGGGTGTTCGCGCGCCTCTTCCACGGGCTGGAGGCGAATGGCCCCTACTCCCCGGACGCGACCAGCGCGGGCAAACGGTCTCTGCGCGGCATCGCGCTCGCCTATCTCTGCCACGCGGACCACGACATGGCGCGCGCGGCGAAGGTCTATGCCGAGGCCGACAACATGACCGAGCGCGCGCATGCGCTGGCCCTGATGGTGCATCTCAAGCCGCTGGCCGACGAAACGCTCGACGCGTTGAAAGCCTTCCAGCTGGAATTCCGGTCCGAGCCGATCGTCATGGACAAGTGGTTCATGATCCAGGCGACCGCGCCCGGCGAGAAAACGCTCGAGACCGTGAAGACTCTGACCGGCAATCCGGGCTTCTCCTGGGACAATCCGAACCGCGTGCGGTCGCTGATCGGGGCGTTTTCGACGGGCAACCCGACCGGCTTCAACCGCGCTGACGGCGAAGGCTACCAGTTCCTGTGCCAGGCGATCGGCCGGCTCGACGGCTCCAATCCTCAGGTGGCAGCGCGGCTGCTGACCGCGATGCGCTCCTGGAAGAACCTGGAACCCGGCCGCCGCGACAAGGCCAGGGCGGCGATGCAACTGCTCTCCTCGCGCCAGCATCTGTCGCGCGATGTCCGCGACATCCTCGACCGAACGCTGGCTTAAGCGGATTTCGACATGCGCGTCACGATCGGGGCGCGCAGTCTTATTGCCGATTGATGACCACGCTCAGGCGAATGGCCCCGTTTGACACCGCCTTTCGTATACATTCGACGCAATTTTTCGCGTTTTTTCTTACATTATAAGACTTGAGATCGCATCAGGAGCGGATTATATGAAATTTATGTATACATTCTGTACCTGCCTCATATCCGGGATAGCGTTATGACGACGCTTGTTCTGATCCCCGGCCTGGTCTCCGACCGGATCGTGTGGGAGCCTGTCGCCGAAGCGGCCGCAGAGACGTTTCCCGTTCATCACGCCGACGTCACGACGCAGGCCTCGATCACCGAAATGGCGCAAAGCGTGCTCTCCGCCGTCGACGGGCCGATCATTGCCGTCGGGCATTCGATGGGCGGTCGCGTGGCGATGGAAATGGCGCATATCGCGCCGGACCGCATCAAGGGGCTGGTGCTCGCCAATACGGGCCATCACCCGAAGCGCGAAGGCGAGGAAGTCAAGCGCCAGGCGATGATCGACCTTGGCCATGAGAGCATGGACAAGCTCGCCGACCAGTGGTTGCCGGGCATGCTCGATCCAGCCCGGGTTTCCGACGAAGCGCTGGTGGCGGAATTGAAGGAAATGGTTCTGCGCGCCGGCGCGGACGTGCATGAGCGCCAGATTTGGGCGCTGGTCGGCCGTCCGAACGCCAGCGCCTATCTGAAAGAGATCACCTGCCCCGTCCTGCTGGTGACCACGCGCCAGGATGTCTGGAGCCCGATCGCCCAGCACGAGGAAATCGCCGCCGAGGTCGCGGACCCGGAACTGGTGACGATCGAGAATGCCGGCCATTTCGCGCCGGTCGAACGGCCGGCCGAAACCGCGGCCGCAATCATGGAATGGCTTACCCGCCGATTTGGAGACGACAATGGCTGACGCTGCCACGCAGATTCCCGAAACGCCGCTATTCGACCGGGCTCGCTCCCTGAAGGGCTACAAGCTCAACAAGATGGCGATGGATCTCGGCAAGCCCGAGAACCGCGAGGCCTTCAAGGCCGACGAAGACGCCTATCTCGCCCGCTACGGCCTGACCGACGAGGAAAAGTCCGCGGTCAAGGCGCGCGACTGGCACGAGATGGTGCGGCTCGGCGGCAACCTGTTCTTCATTCTGAAGATCTCGGCCATCGATCCGACCCCGATGACGCGCATCGGCGCGGCGCAGGCCGGCATGGAGCATGACGACTTCCTGCGCCAGCGCCTCGGAAAGGCAGTCTGAGCATGGCGAAGATCATCGGCGGAATCGGAACCAGCCACGTCCCCTCCATCGGCGTCGCGCTCGACAAGGGCTTGGCGGAGACACCCGACTGGAAGCCCTTCTTCGACGGCTATGTTGCCGGCAAGAAATGGATGGAAGAAGCAAAGCCCGACATCGCCGTTGTGATCTTCAACGATCACGGCAACACCTTCTTCCTCGACCGTGTGCCGACTTTCGCCGTCGGCGTGGCGGAACACTACAACCCGGTCGATGAAGGCTGGGGGGCGCGCGCGATCCCATCTTTCGAGGGCGCGGCGGAACTGTCGTGGCATTTCGTCGACAAGCTCGTCGAGAAGCATTTCGATCCGCTGGTTTGCCGCGAGATCGAAGTCGATCACGGGCTGCAGGTGCCGATGGAACTGTTCTTCGGGCGACCGGAGAAATGGCCGGTCAAGATCGTGCCGATCTGGGTCAACACCATCCAGTATCCGATCCCGACCCCGCAGCGCTGCTGGGAAATGGGCGAGGTTCTGTGTGAAGCGATCGAGAGCTTCCCGGGCGACGAGCGCGTGGTCATCATGGGCACGGGCGGGCTATCGCACCAGTTGCAGGGCAGCCGCGCCGGCTTCATAAACCGCGAAGCGGACGAAGCCTGGCTCGACGGCATCGCCAATGACTACGAGAAATACCGCGAGATGAGCCGCGAGGATTATGTCGAGCAATTCGGCTCCGAGGGCGCGGAACTGATCATGTGGCTGGTGATGCGTGCGGCGATGGACAGCTACGTCGAACTGAAGCACAAACACTATCATGCGCCCGCCTCGCTGACCGGTGCGGGCATGGTTGTCCTAGAGAATGCGGCGTGACCAATGTATTTCCTCATGCGATGCCTTCACCATTCGGGGATGGATGCGAAACGCGACATCCACCGAGCGGAACACCGCGACTGGGTAAAGTCGGGTGGAGACGGCCTCGCCGCGGTCCTGATCGGCGCGGCGCTCGTTGACGACAACGGCGCGTCCATCGGCAATTTCGGAATCCTGGAAGCCAAAGACATGGAAAGCGCCCGCGGTTTCGCCGAGGGCGATCCGTTCGCGCGAGCCGGAATTGTCGAAACGATCGAACTGACGCCCCTGCCCGACACCTTCCAGGCCCACCGCATCACCGATCCGATGTCGGTCTTGAAGTGAGTTTTCGGGCAAGAAGTTGCCCTTTCCGCGCCTCGCGCGAAACCTTTCCAAAAAATTAACGCCGGACGGGTGGACAGCCCGAATCACTTTTGATTCATTATGGATGATTCGGGAGTGCGGTAGCCGGATCATGTTTCAAAACAAGCGGTTTGCGCGTGGCCTTTTTGCGGAGGCCGGAACGGTTGCCTGCGGGCGCCGAGGGGACGGATTTTGTCAGTTGCGGGAATAGACAATTCCACATCTACAGCCATGACCGGCCATGCCCGCTTTCTGGCCGGCCCCGCCTATTCGAGGCTCGAGGCAATCGAGCCGATCCTGAAGAAATCCATTCCCGTCCTGATCACGATCTTCCTCGCGGTCGTCTTCGCCGCGCGCGCCATGTCGTTGATGACCGACCGGTCCGAGACGATCCGGGATGCGCAGCTTTATCTCGCTCTGATTTCGGGGACGGCGCATTCCGCGGTGCAGACGGCGACACAATCCGGCTTCGCGCCGAAAAGCGGCACCCAGTTCGAACAGGTTCTGGCGCGGGCCCTGCCCGACCAGACGACCTATGACGGCCGCTTCCTTTTGGTCACCAACGAGACCGGCACGATCATCGGCGCGCGCGGCCAGCGCCGCGAGTTTCTCGGCGCGAACCTCCGGCAGATACTCCATGGCGAACAGGCTCTCTTCCTGTTCGGCTCCGATGCCGGCGTGCAGAGCGTGACGCTCGGCGGGGATGCCTATATCGCCGCCTTGTCAAAGCTGGGCGACGGAGACGCGGTCATCGCCGTGCTGCAATCGGAGACGGACCTGTTCGCGCAGTGGCGCAAGCGCGTCTCGCTCAACGTGACGCTGTTCGTCGCCTCATCATCGATCCTGATCATTCTGCTCTACGCATATTTCGGCCAGGCGGCGCGGGCCAAGGAAGCCGACGAAACCTATTGCGAGACGCAGAAACGCGTCGACCTCGCGCTGACGCGCGGACATTGCGGGCTGTGGGACTGGGATCTGGCGCGCGGGCGCATCTACTGGTCGCGCTCGATGTTCGACATGCTCGGCTACGAGGCGACCGACGACATCCTGTCTTTCGGCGAAGTGAAGGACCTGATCCATCCCGAAGACATCGACCTGTTCGATCTCGCGGAACGCGCCGCCGCGCAGGAGATCCGCCGCGTCGACCAGCTGTTTCGCATGCGTCACGCGGCCGGGCAGTATCGCTGGATGCGCATCCGCACCGAACTGGTCGAAAAGGGCGGCAGCGGCATCCACCTGATCGGCATCGCGGTCGACGTCACCGAGCAGCAGCGTCTCGCCGACGAGAACGCCATCGCAAACGACAATCTGCGTGCGGCGATCGAGAGCACGTCGGAGAGCTTCGCGCTGTGGGACGCAGGCGAGCGGCTCATCATGTGCAACACCAAGTTCCAGGAATATAACGGCCTGCCCGCCGATGCGATCGCGCCGGGCACGCCGCGCGAGACGATCAACGCGATGATGCGCCGGCCGGTCAGCGAGAAGCGCATACCCAATCCGAAGACGCATCACGAGGCCCAGACCTTCGAGCGCCAGATCGCCGACGGGCGGTGGCTGCAGGTCAATGAGCGGCGCACGTCGAGCGGCGGCACGATATCGGTCGGGACGGACATCACCCAGCTGAAGCTGCACCAGGAAAGGCTGATCGAAAGCGAGCGGCGGCTGATGGCAACGATCGACGACCTGTCGGTCGCCCGCAAGGCTTCGCAGCAAAAGGCCGGCGAACTGGAGGAACTGAACGGGAAATTCCTCGAAGCGCGCGACCGTGCGGAGGCCGCCAACAAGGCGAAATCCGGTTTCCTGGCCAACATGTCTCATGAGTTGCGCACGCCGCTGAACGCCATCATCGGCTTCTCGGAAATCCTGCAATCGGGCATGTTCGGCCCGCTCGGTTCCGACCGCTATCTCGAATATGTTGGCGACATCCACTCCTCGGGCACGTTCCTGCTCGGCGTCATCGACGACATCCTCGACATGTCGAAGATCGAGGCCGGCAAGATCGAGCTGGATCGCGAAACCCAGGATCTCGCGCCGCTCATCGAGGAAACGATGCACATGGTGGCCATGCAGGCCAAGGAAAAGAATATCGCCGTGGAACAGTCGGTGGGCGAAACCATGCGTGTCTTTGCCGACAAGCGCGCGATGAAGCAGATCGTCATCAACCTCTTGTCCAATGCCGTGAAATTCACCGACGAAGGCGGACGAATCCGCATCCGCGCCAAGTCGGTGGGCGGAGCCATCCAGATTTCCATCGAGGATACCGGCTGCGGCATACCGGCCGCGGCGCTGAAGCGACTCGGGCGGCCGTTCGAGCAGGTTCAAAACCAGCTGACCAAGAACCATTCCGGTTCGGGCCTCGGCCTTGCCATCGCCCGTTCACTGACCGAATTGCATGGCGGCTCGCTGAAGATCCGCTCCAAGCCCTCCAAGGGCACGATCGTGGCCGTGCGCATTCCCTGCAGAGCACCGGAAGGCACGGTTGATACAAAAAAGCAGGAGCCGCCCATGGCGGCTCCTGCGGCCTGACATCAAGAGGAGATCGCGGTCAGGGATCAGTTGCGGCCGTAGCCGCCTTTATCGTGGAAACGGTGTAACTTGCCATGGCCGCCCCGACCGTCACGGTCACCGCCCCGGCGCAGCTGCATTTCGTCCTTCTCGATCGCGCCCGATTCATCGACATCCAGCTTCGCGAAGCGGTCCTGCTGGGCTTTCTCGATTTCGGCGGTCGAGACCTTGCCGTCATTGTCTGTGTCGAAGCGCTTGATCATCATCTCGGCGCGACGCAGCAGCATCTGACGCTGCATCTGGTCGGCCAGTTCCTGGGCCGTGATGCTGCCGTCGCCATCGGCGTCCGCATCGGCGAACTGCATCGGCATGGCCGCGGCGAATTCCTCGAGCGTCACCGAGCCGGAATTGTCCTTGTCGGCCTTCTGGAACATCAGCTCGAAATTCGGGCCTTGGCCGCGCTTGCCGCCGAAACCGTGGCCGCGCTGTCCCATCATGCCCGGGCCGCGGCGGCCTTCTTCATTGGACGCCATGTGGCGGCCCCACTTGCCCTGGCGCTCGCCGCGGAAGTCGCCGTCACGCGGGCCCATCCCGCGTTCACCCATGGCCTGGCGGCCCATTCCCGGCTCGCCCATTCCCTGAGGGCCCATGCCCTCGCCGCAAGGTCCCTGGCCAGGCGCGCCCTGCTCGCAATTCTGCATGCCGGGCGAAGTTTGCTGATTGCCGCCGGCGGTCTGCGCATAGGCGACGGCTGCGGTAGCGGACATGGCGGCGCCTGCCAGAAGCAGGACGATCTTCGACTTGGTTTTCATCACACAATCCTTTGCATCGTTTGTCATCCCCGATGCTCAGAGTTCTCCGCCGCGCTTCCCTTCACGGTTCGGAATGCGGATCCCCAAGGAAAGTGCGGAATATCTCCGCCACCTGCCTTTCAGTCTCCACCAGCTGCGCCTGCAACGTCTCCAGCGTGGGGACATTGGCAGCCGCACAGAGGCGATCGATCAGTCCTTTCGGCGCGGTTTCGGGGGCGAACCCCTTTTCCGAGCAGAGGCGGACCAACTGCATGATCGCCGTATAGTCGGCAAAGGCGCGGATCAGGACTTCCTTCGCATTGTCGTCGAGACCGCTGCCTTCCGATGATTGAAAGATACGTGCGGCATCACGGCCATTCAAATTACCATTTGGTAATTCCGACAGGACCAGAAATTGTGCAATGAAATCAATGTCGGTCAGCCCACCTTCGACCAGCTTCAAATCCCAGATGGAAGTGGTCGATTTCTCCTTGAGAAGACGCCGCCGCATTGAAACGATGTCGTCCCTGAGCTTTTGCGGATCGCGCGGCAATTGCAGGATTTCCTGCAGTTCCCGGTCGGTTCGCTCGCGCAGTTCGGCATCGCCGGCGACAGCGCGCGCGCGGCACAGCGCCTGGTGTTCCCAGGTCCACGCCTCGTTGCGCTGATACTTTGAAAAACCGGAAAAAGACGTGGCGAGCGGCCCCTTGTTGCCGGACGGGCGCAGGCGGAAATCGACTTCATAGAGAATGCCCTCCGCCATCGGCGCCGACAGGGCCGAGGTCAGGCGCTGGGTCAGGCGCATGAAGTACATCGATGCGGCAAGCGGTTTCGCGCCGTTGCTCTCGGCGTCGGCCGGAGCGTCGTAGAGGAGGATCAGGTCGAGATCGCTGCCCGCCGTCATCTCGCGCGACCCGAGCCGCCCGAGCCCGATGACGCAAACCTGCGAGCCCTCGATGACGCCATGCTTGTCCGCGAGTTCGACGCGCGCTTCCATCAAGGCGTTTTCGAGGATCAGTTCGGCCAGATCGGAATAGGCGTGCCCGGCGCGGATCGGCTCCAGGTTTCCGGTCAGCAGCCGGACGCCGATCAGGAAGCGCTGTTCCGACGCGAAGATGCGCAGGCGGTCGAGCGTCTCCTCATAGGCCCTCGCCTCGCCGAGAAAGGCGTCGAGGCGGACGCGCAGTTCCTCTTTCGTCGGCACGCCGGAGAAGAAGGCCGGGTCGAGCATGCCGTCGAAGACCAGCGGCTTGGCGGAAATGATCGAGCCGAGACGCGGCGCGGCCGACAGGATCAGGGCAAGGAGCTGGATCAGCCGCGGATTGGATTGCAGCATGGAAAAGACCTGGATGCCGGCAGGCAGTCCGGAGAGGAAGCGGTCGAAGCCGATGACGCCTTCGTCGGCATGGCCGCTTTCTCCGAAAGTCCTGAGCAGGAAGGGCGTGATCTCCGTCAGCCTTTCGCGGGCGCGCTCCGACTGGACGGCGCGATAGCGGCCCATGTGCCACTGGCTGACGACGCGCCAGATATCGGCAGGCCGTGCATAGCCCATGCGGGACAGGGTCTCGACGGTGTCCGGATCCGGTTCGCCGCCGGTGAAGACGAGATTGCCCTCGTCGCCAAGTTCGGCCTCGTGTTCGAAAAGGGCGGCGTAATGGGTTTCGACAGCGCGCAGGGTGCCGAGGAGATCGGTGCGGAACGGCTCGTCTCCGTCGTAGCCCAGCATGCGGGCGACACGGTCGATCCCGGCGGGGTCGTCCGGCAGCTTGTGGGTCTGCTCGTCGCCGATCATCTGGATCGCGTGCTCGACACGGCGCAGGAAGCAATAGCAGCGCGTCAGAGTGTCAGCGGCGTCATCCTCGATGGAGCCGTGATCGGCCAGCGCCTTCAGCATCGCAAGCGTGCCGCGCCCGCGCAGTTCCGGCACGCGCCCGCCGAAGATCAATTGCTGGGTCTGGACGAAGAACTCGATCTCGCGAATGCCGCCGCGGCCGAGCTTCACATTGTGCCCCTCGATGGCGATGGCGCCATGGCCCTTGTGCGCATGAATCTGGCGCTTGATGGCATGGACATCGGCGATCGAGGCGTAGTCGAGATGCTTGCGCCAGATGAAGGGGCGCAATTCGTAGAGGAAACGTTCGCCCGCGTCGATGTCGCCGGCCGCGGGCTTCGCCTTGATCATCGCGGCCCGTTCCCAGTTCTGGCCGCGCGCCTCGTAATAGACGAGCGCGGCCTCCACGCCGATCGCCAGCGGCGTCGCGCCCGGATCGGGGCGCAGGCGCAGGTCGCTGCGGAAGACGTAGCCGTCGCCGGTCCGCTCCTGCATGATGCGCAGCAGGCGCCGGGTCATCCGGTTCAGCGTTTCGCCGATCATGTAGCGGTCCGGCCATGTCAGGCCCGGCGGATCCGGGTCGAACAGCACAATCAGGTCGATGTCGGAAGAATAGTTCAGCTCATGCGCGCCGAGCTTTCCCATCGACAGCACGATCCAGCCGGAGCCCGCTTCGGGCTCATCCGGATCGGACAGGGCGAGCTTGGCGGTGTTGTGAGCGTCGCGCAGCAGGAAGGCGAGCGACGCGCCCAGCGAGACCTCGGCGAAGCGCGACAGCCAGTCGGTCGCCTGCATGACCGGCAGCGTGCCCGAGAGGTCGCCGAGCGCGATCAGCAGGTGAAGCGCCGCCTTCTCGCGGCGCAGATCCGTCATCAGCGCGCCCTCGCTCTCGGCGATCCCGTCGCCATGCCGCCTGGCTTCGGTGCGGTCGATGATCGCCCGCAGCTGCGTCATTAGCGGCACGTCGAAAAGGCTTTCGAGCATGGCGGCCTGGCGCTCGATCTGGTGACCGAGGAAGGGCGACAGCACCATGACGGAAAGGAGGAAATCGGCAAGCGGACCGCCCTCCTCCGCAAGCGCCTTCAGGCGGATCGCGCCAGCCTTTTCCGCTGCGGCCGCAAGCGAGACACGCGCTTTGCCGAGCGCGTCCGCGTCGCCGGCGTCCAGTGCCTTTATTGGCGCTTCGAACCACGTCGTGCCGTCCTCTGCCAAAATCCCCTCCGCGATCCGTGAATCATTTCCGCAACTTGGGTACCGCCGCTGCGAAAGCGATTCAAACAGCCAAGCCCCGATCTAAGACTTGGAGACGGGAAAGGACAACACAACTTTGAGGCCGGGGTTCGCGTCCTCCAGCGTCAGATCGCCACCGTGCAGCGCCATGATCGCGGACACGAGGCTCAGGCCGAGGCCGGAGCCTGGCTTGGTGCGGCTTTCGTCGAGGCGCACGAAACGGCCCTTGACGCGCTCCTTGTCCTCGTCGGGCACGCCGGGCCCCTGGTCGGAAACCGCAAGACGCACCCTCTTGCCACCGGCGGCGCGTTCGGCGGAGATGGTGATCTTCCCGTCCGGCTTGCCGCCATACTTGATCGCATTGTCGATCAGGTTGGTGATCGCCTGGCCGATCAGTTCCCGGTTGCCGGCGATCGGCAGCGGCGCGTCGACCGCGTTGACCAGCGTCATGCCGGCGTCCTCGACAAGCGGTTCATAGAGCTCGGCGACCTCCGCCGAGATCGCCGAAAGATCGAGCTCGTCCAGCTTCTGCTTGGAAAAACCCGCCTCGACGCGGCTGATCAGCAACAGCGCGTTGAATACCTTGATCAACTGGTCGGCCTCGCCGATCATGTCCTCCAGCACCGTCCGGTAGTCCGCCTTTTGCGGATCGCCGGCCAGCGCCGCCTCGGCGCGATTGCGCAACCGGGTCAGCGGCGTCTTCAGGTCGTGGGCGATGGAATCGGAGACGTCGCGCAAGCCGTCATTGAGCTTCGAGATCTTCTCGATCATGCCGTTGAGGCTGGTCGAGAGCCTGTCGAACTCGTCATTGGCGGAAGAAACCGGCAAGCGGCCGGAAAGGTCGCCGGCAACGATGCGGGCGCTCGCTTCCGAGACGCGGTCGATGCGCTGCAAGGCGCGCCGTCCGACGAAGAACCAGATCAGGAAGCCGCCCACCGCCATGACGCCGAGGGCGGTAATGAGCGCCTGGCGGACGATCTCGCGAAAGCGCTGCGGCTCTCCGAGGTCTCGGCCGACGAGGATGCGCATGCCATTGTTGACGACGATCACCTGCGCCAGCGCGCGCGGCGCTCTTTCCGGATCGTCGATGACCGCGACGTCATCGCCGAAGCGGGCGTAGACGAACGGCTTTTCGGTCCAGCCCTGCGAGTCGAGGACACCAGGCTGCAGGGCGATCACGTTGCCGGCCAGATACCGCCCGGTATTGTCGGCGATCATGTAAAGATTGGCGCCGGGCCGGCGGGAACGGCGGTCGAGTTCGCGCACGAGCACGCGAAGGCCGGCGCGCTGATAGACGCCACCGAGATCCTGAACCTCCTCGGCGATGGCCTCTCGCGTTTCATTCTCGAGAAAGCGCGCCGCGGATCCGGTCATGTAGAAGACCAGGATGACGGCGCAGGCCAGGAAGAGGATGAGATAGAGCGCCGAAAGACGCGCCGCCGTCGTGTTGAAGGCTGCGAGGAACCGTTTCATGCGGCTCTAGTCCCGCATCATATAGCCGGCACCGCGGATCGTGTGCAGTAGCGGCTTGTCGAAGCCCTTCTCGATCTTCGACCGCAGGCGCGAGATATGCACGTCGATGACGTTGGTCTGCGGATCGAAATGATAGTCCCAGACATTCTCCAGCAGCATTGTACGGGTGACCACCTGGCCGGAGTGGCGCATCAGATATTCGAGCAGCCTGTATTCGCGCGGCTGCAGAATGATCGCCTGATCGGCGCGCTTGACCTCATGCGACAGCCGGTTCAGCACGAGGTCGCCAACCTGGTAGCGGGTCTCCTGCTCGACGCCGTTCTGACGGCGCAACAGGACTTCCAGCCGGGCGAGCAATTCGGAAAAAGCATAGGGCTTGGTCAGGTAATCGTCGCCGCCGGCGCGCAGGCCGGTCACGCGGTCGTCGACCTCTCCCAGCGCGGACAAAACCAGAGCCGGCGTCATGTCGCCCTTGGCGCGCAGAGCGGAAATCACCGACAAGCCGTCGCGCTTGGGCAGCATCCGGTCGACGACGAGGGCGTCATAGGTGCCGGTATCCGCCATGGCGTAGCCGTCATCGCCATTATGGGCGACATCCGCCGTGTGGCCTGCCTCGTCCATCGCCTTCTTCAGATAGGCAGCGGCCTCGACGTCGTCTTCGATGATCAGGACTTTCATGGGCACGCTTATTGCGCGGCTCAGGGCAAAAGAAAAGCCGGGAGCGGAAGGGGTGTGACGGCGGCAGGTTGAGGGGGAAGACCTGCCGCCGTCGTCATTGTCTGTCCGGGGGGATGACATGGTTTTATCCGGACAGGCAAACGGGTTGCGCTTAGCCGCGCTCGGTCGGGATCGCGACGAAGCGGCTGGCGTCCTCGCGCTCGAGCAGCATCAGGGCGGCCTTGCGACCGGAGTCGGTCACCGCCTTGAGTTCCTTCTCGATATCGCCAGCCGACGCGACGGCTTCGTTGTTGACCTCGACCACCTTGTCGCCGGGGCGGATGCCAGCATCCGCAGCCGGGCTGTCGGGGTCGACGCCGGTGACGACGACACCTGCGCCGTCCTCGGCGGGAGCCACGGTCAGTCCGTAATCGGCAAGCGCGGTTTCCGGCTGCTCGTCAGGCGTGTCCTGTGATGCTGCTGCCGTCTGTTCGGTCGGCAGTTCGCCGAGCTTGACCGAGATGGTCTGCTCCTTGCCGCGGCGAAGGATCTTCACGTCGACGCTGGTGCCGGGATCGAAATTGGCGATCTCGCGGGCCAGTTCGCGCGGACCCTTGATGTCCTTGCCGTTGACGGCGACGATGATGTCGCCGGCACGGATGCCCGCCATGGCGGCCGGAGCGTCCTTCTGCGGATCGGCGACAAGCGCGCCGTCGGTCTTGTCGAGACCAAGCGATTCTGCGATGTCGGCGGTCACCGGCTGGATGGCGACACCGAGCCAGCCGCGCTCGACCGAACCGTCATTCATCAGCTCGTCGATGACGTTCTTGGCGACCGAGGCGGGAACGGCGAAGGCGATGCCCACATTGCCGCCCGACGGCGAGAAGATCGCGGTGTTGATACCAACGACTTCGCCATTCAGGTTGAAGGTCGGTCCGCCGGAGTTACCGTGGTTCACGGCCGCGTCGATCTGGATGAAATCGTCATAGGGACCGGCGCCGATGTCGCGACCCATCGCGGATACGATGCCGGCGGTCACGGTGCCGCCGAGGCCGAACGGGTTACCAACGGCAACGACCCAGTCGCCGACGCGCACCTTCTGGTCATCGGCGAACGCGACATAGGTGAACTTGCGGGCTTCCTCGACCTTGAGGAGGGCGAGGTCCGTGCGCGGATCGGTGCCGATCAGATTGGCGTCGAGTTCGGTGCCGTCATCCATGACGACGGTGAATTCCGTGCCGTTGTCGACGACGTGGTTGTTCGTGACCAGGTAGCCGTCCTCGGAAATGAAGAAGCCGGACCCCTGCGCCACCGGACGGGCGCGCTGCGGACGCTGCGGGCGACGATTGTCAAAGCCGTCGGGATTGCCGAAGCGCGGGCCGAAGTCGCGGAAGAACTTTTGCAGCGGCGGCGGAAGCTGATCCAGGTCCTGGCCATTGAAGTTGAACTGCATGTTCGAGGCGGGCTGGATATTGGTCTTCACGCGCACCGACACGACGGCGGGCGAGACTTTCTCGATGATATCGGCGAAGCCGGGCGCCGCTGCGGGGGTCTCGACGCGGACAGCTTCGGCCTGTGCGACGCTGCCGGTCGCGGCTTCGAAGCCGGCAACACCGACGCCGAGCACCGTCGAGGCGACGAGTACGGCGGCGAGCTTCTTGCCGATGGATTTGCGAGGGGAATTATTGGGGGTCGTCATCAATTCATGTCCTCAACGTTTGAATTAGAGGGCCGGATCAGCGCCGGCCTTGAGGACAGATATAGGGAAGCGAAGATTACACGCCGCTTTCCGCAACATGAAATTTTCGTAAGGTTTGGAAAGGTTGGTTGCCATCGCGCTACGTCGCGCCGACGAATGCCAGCAACGGCTCGAATTCGCCTTTGTCGGCGGCGCGAAGCGCCGAGATATAGATGTTGCGCCGATCATTGTCGGATTGAAGATCAACGCCTCCGGCCCAATTGACCGGCGGATGCCGGTAATATTGTTCGAGCATGACGTCGGCGGCAATCCGGGCGTGGCGACCATTGCCGTTCACGAAGGGATGGATCTGGACCATGCGATGGTGAAAACGCGCCGCGGCTTCGAGCGGCGGAAACACCTTGTTTTCGGCCCAGTAATGCGCATCGCCGAGCAGCGCGCGAAGCTGTTCGGCAATCTGGCGAGGATCGATGCCGATGTTCTTCTCGGTCGTTCGGTATGTGCCGGCCCATTCCCATACATCGCCAAAGAGCCTGACGTGGAGCCGGCGCACGAAGGCGTCGTCGAGGATGTCGCCTCCGCGCCGCCGCGACAGCCATGCAAGTCCCTGCTCGATATTGGCTTGTTCGAGTTCATCGAGTTCCCGCCGGGTCGTGACATGAGAGAATTTCAATCCCGCCATCTCGTCGGGATCGAGCGGTGTCGCGCCTTCGGGATCTTCGAACGTCACTGATCGTCCCAGAAACCGGGCGGCATGTCGCGCGCCAGTTGTCCCGCAAGTTCGTCTATCCGACGGGCCGTCTCGTCCACAGACAAGGCCTGGTCTTCCAGCGCCATGTGCACTCCGGCGCGACGAACGCGGTTTTCCGCCTTGCGGCGGGCCTGAGCGCGGATCGCGTCTTCCACCGTGTCTTCGAGCACGATGGCATAGACGAATTTTCCGCCTATCGCTGCCGCGAGCTTTTCCATCTGGTGGAGCGTGATCGCGCCGTCGGCTTCATTGCGTTCGGCCTGGTGAATGGCTGCCCGCGTGACACCCATGCGCCGGGCGACATCGGCGCCGGACATGCCTAGCGCCTTCCTGGCCGTGGCCAGCCAGCTTCCGGACGGCGTAGCGAGACCGGCAAGCTGTCTTCCCGCCCGGTCGACGATGCGTTGGCATTGCCGCTGTGCCGCATCCTTCACGCTCATTGGTCATCCTTTCGTATATTAATACATATACGAAATGGATATAATTGTCAATAATATGATATACAAATCAGAATATGCGGATATCAGATAATATACGCTACGCTCGCCCGCCCCGCTCGACCACGGTCACCACCTTCGCGCCGCCCGTCAGCGTTTTGTGCACCGGGCATTTGTCGGCGATCTCCTCGAGCTTGTCGGCAAGCTCCGTCGCCACCTCGCCGTCAACGGAGATATGGCGCTCGAAGCGGTCGATCTTGCCGCCATGCGCGCGCTCCTCGTCGGTGCATTCCATGCAGTCCTTCGCGTGCACCTTGGCGTGGCTGACATCGACCGTCACCGCGCCGAGCGGCAGCTTCTTGAAGTCCGCATACATGCGAAGCGTCATCGCGGTGCAGGCACCCAGCGCCGCGCCAAGCAGATCGTAGGGCGACGGGCCGGTGTCGGTGCCGCCAGCTGATACGGGCTCGTCGGCGAAAAACCGATGCGCGCCGGCCTGTACGACATTTTGAAACTTCGATTCACGCGTTTCCGATACGCGGATGTTTTCGATCGCTTTTTCGCCCTGCGGTTCGTCGGCCGGCAGGAAACGGTGCGCCCAGCCGGCAATCACCTGGGCGGCGAATTCGGCGTCCTCGGGCTTCGTCAGCAAATGGTCGGCGTGATCAAGCGAGATGTAGCTTTTCGGATGGCGCGCGGCCATGAAGATGCGCTCGGCATTGTCGATGCCCACCACCTCGTCCAGCGGCGAATGCATGATCAGCAGCGACGCCTTCAGCTTCGGCAGCCGGTCGAGCAGATTGGTCTTGCGCGCGACATCGAGGAAGCCCTTGCCAATGCGGAATTTGCGCCCGCCGAGCGAGACCTCTGCTTCGCCGTCGCGCTCGATATCCCCGATATCCTCCTTGAACATGCGCAGCACATGTTCCGTATCCGCCGGCGCGCCAATGGTGACGACGCCCCTGACTTCGGGGATATCGTGCGCCGCGGCCAGAACGGCGGCCCCGCCGAGGGAATGGCCGATCAGCAGGACCGGCGCTTCGATGGTTTCGCGCAAATGATCCGCCGCAGCCACCAGATCGTCGACATTGGAGCGAAAGGACGTATTGGCGAACTCGCCTTCGGACGCCCCAAGGCCGGTGAAATCGAACCGCAGCACGGCAATGCCCAGCCTCGACAGGTTCGACGCTATGCGGCGCGCGGCGATGAAATCCTTGGTGCAGGTAAAGCAGTGGGCGAAGATCGCGCAGCCGCGCAGCGAACCGTCCGGCAGATCCAGCCGGGCGGCCAAAGTGTGGCCGTCCGCCGATCGGAATTCCCGTTTCTCGGTCGCCATGGCAGCCTCCCTGTTGCGATCCGCGTCAGGTCTTAGCGGCCGCTGTCTTCACCTTCACCCAAAATTTTCGAGAGGCGATCCTGTTCCTCCGCGCTCAGGCGGTCCACGGGCGCGGCGCGGCTGCGGGACCGGTAGAGAAAGGCGATCGTGCCGAGGCCGAGCAGAAGGCCGATGATTGGCGTCCCCCACAGCAGCATGTTGCGTCCCGAGAAACGCGGTTGCAGCAGAACGAATTCGCCATAGCGCGAGACGACGTAGTCCATCACCTCTTCGTTCGTGTCGCCATTCTCAAGCCGCTCGCGGACGATGACGCGCAAATCATGGGCGAGCGAGGCATCGGAATCGTCGATCGACTGGTTCTGGCAGACGAGACAGCGCAGTTTCGCGGAAATGTCGCGGGCGCGCTGTTCGAGCGCCGGATCGTCGAGCATCTCGTCCGGCGTCACCGCATGGGCGCCAGAGATCGCGAGAACGAGAAAGGCCAGGGCCGCGAAGGTCCGTTTCATCTGTGCGTCCCTACTCCGCCGCGGCCAGTGTCTGGCGGCGCTTTGCCGACGGTTTCGGTGCGCCGACGCGCAGCCGCCGGTCGGACAGCGAGAACAGTCCGCCGATCACCATCAGCACCGGGCCGAGCCAGATCAGCGTCACCTGCGGCTTCCACCAAAGCCGCACGACGATCTCGTCGGTGCCTTCGACCGGGTCGCCGAGCGCGAGATAGAGCTGGCTGAAACCGGTCGTGTAGATGCCGGATTCGGTCGTCGGCATGCGCCGCGCCGTGTAAATGCGCTTCGACGGCGTGATCGTGGTTACGTAGTCGCTGTCGAGATAGACCTCGAAGCTGGCAATGTCCTCCACGAAATTCGGTCCCTGCTGCTCCTCGATGCCCTTCATCGTGATCGTGTAGCCGGCGAGCTCGGTGATCGCGCCCGGCTTCATGCGCAGCACTTCCTCCTTCTGGAAGGAGGAAACCGAGACGATGCCCAGCACGCAGACGCCGAGCCCGGCATGGGCGAGCGCGGTGCCCCAGACGGAGCGCGGCAGGCCGCGCAGGCGGGCAGCAGCCACGGAAAGCCCGGCTTTCGGCCATCCCGACTTCTGGATGATCTCGGCAAACGAGCCGAGCAGCAGCCAGACGCCGATGGCGATGCCAATGACCGCGAGCACATGCATGCCCTCGACGAAGACGAGCGTCAGCACACCGATGAGAAGCGCCGCGCCGGCGAAGACATAGAGCCGCTGCGCCGCGCCATAGAGATCGCCGCGCTTCCAGGCGAGCAGCGGACCGAAGGGAACGGCCAGCAGCAACGGCACCATCAGCGGCACGAAGGTCGCATCGAAATAGGGCGCGCCGACGGAAATCTTCTCGCCGGTCAACGCTTCGATCAGGAGCGGATAGAGCGTGCCGACGAAGACCGTGGCGGTCGCCGTCGTCAGGATCAGATTGTTGAGCACCAGCCCGCCTTCGCGCGAAATCGGGTGGAACATGCCGCCATTCGACAGCGACGAAGACCTGAGCGCGAACAGGAAAAGCGCGCCGCCGATGAAGAAGACGAGGATCCCGAGAATGACGACGCCGCGCGTCGGGTCGGTGGCGAAGGCATGCACCGAGGTCAGCACGCCGGACCGCACAAGGAAGGTGCCGAGCAGCGACAGCGAGAATGTCAGGATCGCCAGCAGGATGGTCCAGACCTTCAGAGCCTCGCGCTTTTCCATAACCAGCGCCGAGTGAAGCAGCGCCGTGCCTGCGAGCCACGGCATGAAGGAAGCGTTTTCGACCGGGTCCCAGAACCACCAGCCACCCCAGCCGAGCTCGTAATAGGCCCAATAGGAGCCCATCGCGATGCCGGCGGTCAGAAACACCCAGGCGGTCAGCGTCCAGGGGCGCACCCAGCGCGCCCAGGCCGCATCGATGCGGCCTTCGATCAACGCCGCGATGGCGAAGGAAAAGCAGATCGAGAAGCCGACATAACCCAGATAGAGAAGCGGCGGATGGATGGCGAGGCCGATGTCCTGCAGGATCGGGTTGAGATCCTGGCCTTCCAGCGGCGCCGGCGACAGGCGCTCGAACGGATTGGAGGTGAACAGGATGAAGCCAAGAAAGGCGACGGCGATCAGCCCCTGCACGGAGATCGCCATGGCGCGCAGCGTTGGCGGCAGGTTCGAGCCGAACAGCCCCACCAGCGCACCGAACAGCGCCAGGATCAGCACCCACAGCAGCATCGAGCCTTCGTGGTTGCCCCACACTCCGGTGAACTTGAACAGCAGGGGCTGCTGCGAGTTGGAGTTTTCCCAGACATTCAGGATGGAGAAATCGGAGGTCACATAGCCCCAGGTCAGTACCGTGAAGGATAATGCGATGGCCGCGAAGACCGCGAAAGCGAGGTTCGGCGCCATGGCGATCTGGCGGGTGTCGCCGGTCTTGACGCCGACGAATGGCACGACGGTCTGGATGATCGCCAGCACGAGCGCCAGCACGAGGGCGTAATGTCCGATTTCGACGATCATTGCGTTGCGCTCACTTCATCGCCCTGCCAGTAGCCCTGCTCCTTGAGCCGGTCGGCGACCTCCTTGGGCATGTAGTTCTCATCATGCTTGGCGAGAACGGTATCCGCAAGGAACGTGCCGTCGGATTGCAGTTGCCCCTCAGCGATGACCCCCTGCCCCTCGCGGAACAGGTCGGGCAGGATGCCGGCATAGCGCACGAGAACGCGATCGTTCACATCCTCGATGGCGAATTCGACGGTGGAATCGTCCTTCTTCACCGAGCCGTTCTCGACAAGGCCGCCGAGGCGGATACGGCCGCTGTTTTCCTCGGGCGAAGCCAGCAATTCCGTCGGCGTGCGGAAGAAGGTCACCTGGTCCGAAAGGGCGGTCAGCACCAGCGCCGCGGCGATGCCGAGCATGGCGAGCGCGCCGAAAATCACCACGGAGCGTTTCTGTTTGCGGGTCATTGCACGGTTCCTCCCGAAGATATGCCGAGCGCCGCTGCGAATTTGACGATCGTGTCGCGTTTTTCGGCGTCGGAGGCGAAGGCGTCCGTTGCGCGCGACAACGCCTCCTCGGCATCCTCCTTGCGGCCGAGAACCACATAGGAGCGGATCAGCCGCTGCCAACCTGCGATATCGTCGGGATTGTCACGCAGCCGCTCGTCGAGCTGCGCGATCATCCCCAGGATCATCTCGTTACGGTCCTCGGCATTCATCGCCTGCACGTCGCGGACGGTGTCCTCGTCGAGCTGCGGTGCCGCGGAGCCGGGCGCGGCGGCCATCGACGCCTCGCCGTACCGGCGCACGCCTTCCGCGGCCGCGGCCTGCCATTCCGGCGACGCGGCGCCCGGCTGCAGCATCGCCTGCCAGCCCTGCAATGCGCCGTCGACATTGCCGGCCTCTGCGGCGGCAAGCGCCAGGAAGAAACGCGAGCGGCTGTCTTCTGCGTCCAGTTCCAGCGCCCGCTGAAACTCTGCGCGCGCATTCACGTCCACGGTTCCGGCAAGCATGTAATAGGCCTGCCCGAGGCCAGAGCGGCGCCTGGCGTCCTCGCCCTGCAAGGCGATGGCGCGTTCGAAGGCCTGGCGCGCTTCCGCCGGACGGCCGAGCCTGAGATACATCGGCGCGAGCACGTCCCAGCCGCGCCCGTCATTCGGGTTCTGGGCCAGATGCGCCTCGGCGCGGGAAACCAGTTCGGCGACGTCCATCCCCTGCAATGTCTGCGCCGCCTGCTGCTGGCGAATTTCGTCGATCCGCGCCGCCAGGGGCTGCGCGTCCATGCCCGGCGAACCGGTTATCGAATAGATCAGCGCGGCGGCGAGCGGCGCGAAAACGGCGGCAGCCGCCAGCACCGGGCCTCCGGCCGTGCGCGCCTTCTCACTGTCGGCCGCTTCGGCGTCGGCCGCCTCCTGCGCGGCGAGCAGCCGGCGGCCGATTTCGGCGCGCGCATAGTCGGCCTCGGCCGGCTCTATCGCCCCGCGCTCAATATCGGCATCGAGTTCGCGCAGCTGGTCCTTGTAGATGGTGAGATCGAACGCGTGGTCTTCCGGCGCGGCCTCCACCGTTTTCCGGCGAATGACGGGCCAGAACACGATGCCAAGCAACAGGATCGTCAGCGATGCGGCGACAAGGATGAACAACATGACGGTCAGATAAAGATGCAAGTCAGACTTGCCAATGGAATTTGCCCTGACGCGACATTTTCACGCTCACCAAGGCGATACATTGACCTGTGTCAGGTCAATGGCGTCCAGCTTCCGTCCGGATTGCGGCAGGCCGTGCCGCGGCTGGCGACCGGCGCACCGCCGGTGTAGACGGTGTGGGTATATTGGCGGCAATCCTGCGAGCCGACGCGATAGGGTTGCGAGGCGGCGACTTCACCCCTCAACGCCGCGCCCGTCTCGCCCCATGTCACCTTCTGGCCCGCCGGCGTGTATTCCAGCGCCTGGTACTCGGCTTGCAGGGCCGCATCCTTGGTCGCGGTATTCATCTGTGTGATGATATCTGCCGGCAATATCCCGTCATGGAGCGCATGAACAAGCGCCGTACCGGCAAGCCTGTTGTCGGAATCGCGGGCGCCGCCCGAGATTTCGCCGAAAGCCAGACTCGGAACCGCGCCGCCCGTCGACGAACAGCCGGAAACGATGCCGGTCACGGCGACCGCCAGCGTCAGGGAAAGAATGCGCATAGCCTTGGCGTTCAAATCAAGCTCCACCCAGAGATTGCCGGCCAAAGATGAACAAAACTATGTCGGCAGTGTGTTTGCAATTGGAGATATTTGCCGTTTCGTCCATTTCAATGACCCGCCGCCGGCAATGTGATCTCCACCTTCAATCCGCCGGTCGCGCTTTCGCCGAGTTCGACCCCGCCGCCATAGGCCGACGCGGTCTCGGCGACGATGGCGAGACCGAGCCCGGTGCCCGGCACCGTCTCATCGAGCCGCTTGCCGCGTTTGAGGGCCTCGTCGCGCATTTCCGCCGCGATTCCCGGCCCGTCATCCTCGACCGTCAGGCGAATCCAGCGCCGCTCGTTTTCACCCGCAAACGGCTCGATCACCAGCGAAATCCTGCGCTGCGCCCATTTGCAGGCATTTTCGAGAAGATTGCCGAGAATCTCTTCCAGATCTTCCTTTTCGCCTGAAAAAACAAGCTTCTGCGCCGGCATGCTGAATTCGAGTTCCTTGTCCCTGTTGAGCTTTCGCATCACCGAGACAAGCTTTTCGGCCACCGGTCGCACATCGGTGCGGAAGATGATGCTCTCGCGCTGGGCTGCGATGCGCGCGCGCTTCAGGTAATGCTGGATCTGGTAGTCCATGGCGCGCGTCTGTTCCTCGACGATCGCCGCCGAGGGGCCGGATTTCGATCCCGCTTCGTTGACCAGAACGGAAAGCGGCGTCTTCAGCGAATGGGCCAGATTTCCGACCTGGGTGCGGGCACGCTCGACGATGCGGCGATTGTTGTCGATCAGCGCGTTCATCTCGTTGACCAGCGGCTGGATTTCGCTGGGAAACTCGCCCTCGAGGCTCGCGGCATCGCCGTTTCGAATCGCCGAAAGCGCCTGGCGGGCATGGTCGAGCGGGCGCAGGCCGGCAAGCAGGATCGCGGCATTGATCAGCACCATGCCGATGCCGAGCGCCAGCAGCATCAGCCCGACCTGGCGCGCGAAATCCTGGACGGTGGTTTCGAATTCGGTCTGGTTGCCGACGACCTGGAAACGCGCGATCCGGCTGTCGCCGAGGTCGATCTCGGATTCCAGCACGCGGATCTGCCCGCCGCCGGGTCCGGGGCCGATCCAGTTACGGCTGAACTGACGGTCATAGGGAAGATCCGACAGGGACGGCCGGTCGATGTCCTCGGAGCCGAGCGAAGGCGAAACCAGCGCGTCGCCGCCGATCCCCTCCACCGGCGCCACGCGCCAGTACCAGCCCGAAAGCGGCTGCAGGAACGCGGTGTTGCCAAGATTGGGCGCGCCCTGCAATTCGCCGGCATCGTTCACCGAAACGGCGCCGACGAGGTTGTAGAGTTGCGCTTCCTGGAGCGTGGCGAAACCGCGCGCGGAATCGTTGCGGTAAAGCCCGATCAGCAGCCATCCGAGCAGCACGATCGCGGCAATCGCCCAAAGGCTGGAATAGAGGATGACCCGGAAAGCGAGGGAATCGGAGCGTATCCGCACCGCGTCAGCTTGCCTTCTCGCCCGGCTCGTCCGGGGCGCTCATGCGATAGCCGAGGCCGCGCACGGTCTCGATGATGTCATGGCCGATCTTCTTGCGCAGCCGTCCGACAAACACCTCGATCGTGTTGGAATCGCGGTCGAAATCCTGATCGTACAAATGCTCGATCAGTTCGGTGCGCGACACCACCTCGCCGACATGGTGGCCGAGATAGGAAAGAAGCCGGTATTCATGCGAGGTCAGCTTCAGCGTAATGCCGTCGACCATCGCCTTGGACGATTTCGTATCGATGGTAAGCGGACCGCAGCGGATTTCCGAGGAGGCGTGGCCGGCGGCGCGCCGGATCAGGGCGCGCACGCGCGCCAGCACTTCCTCGACATGGAAGGGCTTGGTGACATAGTCGTCGGCCCCCGCATCGATGCCCGACACCTTGTCGGACCAGCGGTCGCGCGCGGTCAGGATCAGCACCGGCATGGTGCGGCCGTCGTCGCGCCAGCGCTGCAGCACCGAAATGCCGTCCATCACCGGCAGGCCGATATCGAGCACGACGCAGTCATAGGGCTCGGTATCGCCGAGATAATGGCCGTCCTCGCCGTCGGTCGCGGCGTCGACGACGTAACCGGCGTCTTCGAGCGCCGATTTCAGTTGCGCGTTGAGCGAAGCATCATCTTCGACGACGAGAATGCGCATGGATCTGTCCCTCCCGCGGAATCGCCCCGGAAACTACCGCAGATCGGCCTTTCGGCCAACGCGGCAGCTCGATTTCAACCGTTGACGATGATTTCCTCGCGCTTCGGGCGCTGGCCGTTCGAGCCGGGCACGAGAAGGACGATCTTGCACTTTCCGCCGCCGACCGATTCCGCGCTTGCCAATTGCGCGCCGCGCTGCGCGGCGACCTGCTGGCCAACAGCGTAGCAATTATCGGCGGCTTCCGCGGGTGCGGAGCTCAGCACGGGAAGTGCGATCAGCGCAGCCATGATAAAACGAGACATTGTTCTTGTTCTCCAACTTGGCTGTATTCCTACACACCCCTGCCTGAACGGAACATGAATGGTTCGACGAAACCATTCATGCCCCGAATTGCCGGGCGTTTTCAACCGATCCGGCTATCCGCGCTTACCCGTCCAAGAATGGCAACAATGCCAGCGACGGCGGAGACCGTCTGCAGGATCGCCTCGGTCAGGGCCGCCTGTCCGCCGGCGTCGACCGGCAGGCCGAACATGGCGGCGAGCGTCGCGGCGACGCTCACCAGCGCGCCCCAGATGGTTTTCGACAGGTACCAGGGTTTTTCCTCGTTCATGGCAGGTCCTTTCTTCTGCTGTCAGGAAAGTGAAATCGCGCGGCGGGCGGGGATGCCCTCGCCCACCGCGAAACTGATCTGCGCAACCTCGAAATCGACGCTGGCCGAGAGCCCCAGCGCCGCCACGGTCGCGGCGTCGAGCGTCAGCGCCTGCTCGGTCGCCTCGGCGGAATGGATCACGCTCTCGCCGTCATGAATGCGCACCGCATAGCGCTCTTCTTCCTCGCCGAGCGGCACATCCGGCCCGAGCCAGCTATCGCCGTCGATACGGGTGCGCCGTATCCACGAAAGCGCGATGCCGCCATCGCCCGTCGCCGCAGCCTTCAGATGCACCGGCGCAAGCGGCGTCAGCGCGCGCAGGCCGCCAATGGCTTCGACGGTCTCGAAATAGCGGTCGGTAAAGGGCCGTCCGGCAACTCCGATGCGCAATTGCAGCGCAAGGCCAATCTCCGCGGCTTTCAGCCCGGCCGGCACGACCGCCTCGTCGAGCAATACCACCCGCGCACCGATCGCTGCGCCCGCCGCCATCGCGTCCTCGGTGCCACCCTGGCCGCGCAGCAGGCCAGTCAGCCGCCAGGCATTCGCCGCAGTCTCTTCGGCGGTTAGGAACTGGATCACCTCCCAGCCGCCATTCGCCGCCTCGACGGCCAGCAGGTTGCGGCCGGACTGCAACGCCGTCTCCGTCACGCTGGCGAATTCACCCGAGGGCACGGTGAGCTCGATGGCGGTGGCATGGTCGACCCGGCCGGAAAACGCGCCCGTCAGCGGTGCGGTCAGTTCACCGATCACGGCGTTGGACAGCGCCTGACGCCGATAGTCGAAACCGGACGCCTCCGGCGAGACATAGACCGCCTGGATACGCGGCGGAGACGACCATGCGGCCAGCATGAACTGGTCCTCTGCCGTGCCGCCGGACCGCAACGGCAGGTCGAGCAGCACGAAGTCCGGCACGCCCGCCGTGTCTCCAAGCGCTTGCGCGGCTTGTGCTGGCAGATGCGGACGGCGGGTGTTGGCGGGGCGAACGAGCACCGGCACCGCCTCGACTCGCAGCGCGTCGGCGAGATCCGTGCGCGTCACCAGCCAGCGCTCCGCCGGCTTCGACGCAAAGGCGAAGACATCGCCCGGCGCCAGATCCGCATACCGCCATGGCAGCGCGAACTTCAGCAGCCGGCCATGCGCCCAGGCGCGCGCCAGCATCCGGTCGGCGATGGCGTCGACGAGGCTTGCGTCGGCGATGACCGGCAGATCCGCCATTTGCTGCCGCGCCGTCCCCGTCTCCAGCCGCCGCGAAGAACTGGTCGCGGACTGGTAGTCGCGCAGCCCGTCGCGATAGGCGACGATGATCTCGGCCGGCAACTCGCTTGTCTGCGCCTCGGTCACATCGCGCAGCGCTTCGCCGTCGAGATCGGCGATGTCGCCATCGTCGATGATCCGCGTCGCCACGGCCCCTTCCTGCGCAAGAACAAAGCCGCCGTCGCCCGCCATGTCGGAAGCCGACCAGCCGAAGCTCGCCGCCAGCGGCTCCAGCACGTCGCGCGCCGAGGCGGGCTGTGCAACGATCACGCCCTGAGTGGTGTCGGCGATGTCGACCGTCGCCGCGCCGTCCAGCAACAGCCCCGCCGTTTCGGCGAGCGGCGCGGTGCCGAGCCTTCCGTTCAGCCAGTGGCCGCGCAGCCAGTTTGCGCCGTCTCCCCAGATGTCCGTCGCCATCGGAAAGGCGGGAAACGGCCGCGCGTCCCAAGCCCACAGGAAGATGCGCGACGGATCGACCATCGCTTCGCCGGTCACCGGCGAAACCGGATTGGCCGCCGCGCCGCTCGCCCAATGCTCCAGATGCGCCCGCAGGAACGCCCGCTGCTCGGCGTCATCGCGCCCGCCATTGGAAAACCACGGCAAAGCGCTTTCCGCCGACTTCGCGTCCGTGAAGACGTTCGGCTGCGTCGCGCCCTTGTCGACGGCCGGGCAACCCAGTTCCATGAACCAGACCGGCTTGGACCCCGGGACCCAGCCGGTCGGCGTCGGGCTTTCGGCCCCGCCTGTCCGCTCGAAATGCGCGTTCGACCACCAGGAAACGAGATCCTTGAAGCGGAACACCCAGGGCTTGCCGGCCAATCCGTCGGTGATCGGCGTGCGCAGCCGCTCCCGCCGGTCAGCGTCCGAGGCGTAATACCAGTCGAAGCCCTCGCCGCCCGCCACCGCGTTCCGAAACGCCGCGCGGTCGGAAGCCTGCACCTGCCCATCCGGATTGCCGCCCGGATCGGCGGCGTCGCTGTCGCGCCAGTCGGACAGCGGCATGTAATTGTCGATGCCGACCGCGTCGATATTCGCATCCGCCCAGAGCGGGTCGAGATGGAAGAACACGTCGCCGGCGCCGTCCTCCGGGTGATAGCCGAAATATTCGGACCAGTCGGCCGCATAGGTGATCGCGCAGCCGCTTCCGACACTCGCCCGCACCTCCGCCGCGAGGTCCCGCAATTCGGTGACGAAGGGAAAGCCGCCCGTCTCATCACGAACCTGCGTCAGCCCGCGCATTTCCGTGCCGATGACGATGGCGTCGACGCCGCCCGCGGTCACCGCGAGGCTCGCATAGTGATTCACCATGCGGCGGTAGCCTTCTGAATTGTCGGCGAAATCCGCGATCTGAACCGTCGCGTCAGCCGTCTGATCCACTGTGCCGGGCCGGCCGATGCCGGGATGGCAGGAAATCCGTCCGCGCCAGGGATAGGCAGGCTGCATCCCGTCCGACCAGGGATCGGGCAAGGCGTTATCCGCCGGCACATCCATCAGGATGAAGGGACACAAGGTCACCTTCAGGCCGCGCGCCTTCAGGTCGGCGATGGCGGCGGTCACGCTGGCGTCCGACGGCGTGCCGCCATAGGCGGGCTTCCCGTCCGACAGCGAAACGACATGCACGCCGGCATGTCCCCGGCCCATGCCGGCGACGGCCCAGGCCGCGCTTTCGCCGCCGCCGTATCTCGAAACCACGCCGGGCCGGATCCGGCACTCCCCGGCCCTCAGGTCGTCGCCAAACCAGGCGACGATCAGCGAGACATGCTCGAGATTCGGACACACCGCCTGCAATTCGTCGATCGAGGCTTCCCAGTCGGAGCCTGCATGGAGGACGTGCCGGTTGAGTTCCGTCGTCTCGCCGCGCCGCGGCGTCGCCGTCACCAGACCGGGCGCGTAGCCGTGCTCGGTCGAGCCGGGGATGACGCAAACCGCGCGCACCTTTTCTTCCAGCTCGCCAACCGGGCGGATTACCTCGATCTGGAATTGCGGCACGCGATTGCCGAAACGTTCCAGCGGCAACCGTTCGAAGACCACATAGGCCGTTCCGCGAAAAGCGGGCGCGAGCCCTTCGCCCTGCTTCGCCTCGATCAGCGGGTCGGGCATCTGGTCTTCGTCACCGCGATAGACCCGCATCTCAATCCCGGTCAGGTCGAGTTCCTTGCCGTCCGCCCACACGCGCCGGACCGCCGCCACCGGTCCCTCGCAAAGGCCGATCGCCAGATTGGCATAGTAGGAATAGGTCGTGACCTTCGGCCCGCCCTTGCCGCCCTGCCGCTCGGTACGCGCGGTCTCTTCGAAGCGGGTCGCCCAGATGACGGTGCCGGAAATGCGGGCATGGCCGAAGACACGCGCCATCGGCGCGCCCTCCTCCGCCGTCAGCGGCCGCGCGCCGGACAGGCGTGCGCCCTCGATATGGCGCGTCGAATTGATCAGCGCCGTATCGATCAGATAGCCGCCAAGCGCACCGGCCGCCGTGCCGATCGCCGCACCGGCCGCGCCGAAAACACCGCCGAGCGCAGCGCCCGCGGCCTGCAACAGCAAGGTCGCCATGGATTACTCCGTCAGATGGAGGGAAACGCGAAAACGCCGGCCACGCGCCGCCGCCAGCCGGGCACGAAGGCCGAGGCCGTCACGGCATGGCCTTCATAGGCATGGATGATCCGGGATTCCGGCGCCAGCAGCGCCAGATGTTTCGCCGCCGCGCTGGCCTGCCAGCGAAACGCGACGATGTCGCCGGGCCTCATATCGGACTTCTCCAACGCGCTGCAGCGCTGGCGCAACGCGTCCAGCAGCGGTTCGCCGCGCGATGTCTCGGCCCAGTCCGGCGAATAGGTCAGCCGCACCGGCGCCGCCTCGCCATACAATTCCCGCCAGATGCCAAGCATCAGCCCGAGACAGTCGCAGCCGACACCCTTCCGGCTCGCCTGGTGGCGGTAAGGCGTGCCGATCCAGCCCTGCGCGATTTCGAGCGCCCGCGCCCGCGTCCCGTCACGGGACAAGCGGCCCGCCATCGAAATCGCCTTCGCCGTCGGCATAGTTCAGCGCGAGGTCATTGCCCGGAATATGCGGGAAACCCCGAAAACGGAGCCCGTTGGAGAATTTCGCCCGGCAGGTCTCGAACCGCTTGTCGCAACCGGCGGCCAGGGTAAACGTGTCGCCCGCACCGACCCCCGAAAGATCCGGCTCGAACAGGCCAAGCACATGCTGCCCGGCGGCAGGCCCCTCGCGCATCGCCGCGACGGTCGCCGCCGTACCGTCCCGCGCGCCGGAGGTCCATGTCAGACGCCCAAGTGTGAACCAGCCGTCCTCATAGCCTTCGAGCCCGGTCGCCACGATCTGCCCGCCGCTGACGGAAACGACCGTGCCGGCCGCCGAGAAACCCGGCGCATTCGTGTCGAAGCCGCAACGCGCATCGCCCAGATCGGCGTCGCATCGGCGCAGGAAAGACCGTCCGCGCCGTTCGTCGAGCTTTGCCGACAGGCTCCTCAGTTCCACCCGGAACGCGCCGTCGATGCGGCGGATCTCGCCGACGACATGCCGCTTCAGCAGCCCCGCTTCCGTGGGTTCGGCCCAGTTGACCAGCCATTGCTCGACCGCCGCGCCGTCATATTTCCCGGCCTCGATATCCGCTTCCGAGATCGCCTCCGACGACAGCGCGCCAGCCACCTCCGCCGTGTCGCCGGCAAAGCCGAGCCCGCTCTCGATCGCCCCCGCAACGAAACCCGTCGCCGGCTCGCAGGCAACCCCGTCCACCGTCAGGGCCCGGTCGTGATCGGTGAAACCCAGCACGGCTCCGTCCCTGCGGCGGACAATCCAGCAGAAGCAGACAGTCGTGACGTCCCGCGCGAGATGATCGCGCAAGTTATGCGGCAAAGCGGTCATTCAAACACCTCCACCAGCCTGATGTCGGGAATCTCGCCCGCCTCGAACGCCGTCTGCGTCACGGCAAGCTGCGCCGTGTCAAAGCGAACCGGCACGTGAAACTCGAAGCCTGCGGTCACGGGCACGCCCTCGCCCGGGGCCTCGGCCAGCGTGACGATGCCAGTCAGCAGATCGACGGAAAACGCCGGTTCGAACAGCTCCGCACTATCGACCGCAATCCGCACCGTGCTGTCGACCGGCTTGGTGACGGGCCGTTCATCGCCGAGCTTCAGCTGAAATTCGGTCGCAGTCCCGTCGCCCGTGCCGATCTGCCGGTCCGTCGGTGTTATCGTCTCTCCCGGCGACGCAGACGCATGATCGACCGGATCGAGGAACCGGAAACCGTGCAGGGGTCCGCCGCGATCCTCGAAGAATTCCAGCAGCTTGTGCAGATCCGCAAAGGATTTGATTCCGGTCGAGATCGCATAGGTCCGCCTTGCCCGAGACCAGCGCGCATTGCGCTGCTCGAGCCCGGCGGACAACCTGACGATCTCGACCTGCCGCTCCGGCCCGCCGCTCGCCCCAAAGGCGAGACGCGACGGGAAAACCACGTCGTGAAAGCTCATCGCTTGTCCTCAATTTCCCCGCCGGCCGCGCGCAACGGCGCGCGCCAGCGCCGCCGTCACCTGCGCTTCCGATTTGCGGAAGGAACCCGCATCATTTGTCTGGATCGTCACATTAAACGTCGTCGGCGCGCCACCACCCTCCGTCGCCACGCCGAGCCGCCCGTCCGCGCCGCGCCTCAGCGGCAGGATCGCTTCCGGCCCCGCTTCGCCGGCAAGGCCCGTGCGCCCGCCGGACATCGGAAAATAGGCGGGGGATGCCAGCACGCCGCCGCCGGCGAACATCCGGTCAGCGCCGACCACGCCGCCCTTCGCGAAGGGAAGCACGCCGGCAAAGCCGGAAAAGGCCTGCGCCGCGAAGCCGTTCAGCAGGCCTTGCAGCGGCTTGAGCCCCGCACTCAGCGCATTTGTCGCCAGGCTCCGGCCGATCGAGCGCAGCGTGTCCTCCAGCGACTTGCCGGAGACGACCGCGCCGCGAAGCGCGCCGGTCAGCGTCGAGCCGAAGGACGAGGCCTGCCGCTCAAGGTCTTTCAGCGCCTTCTCGAAACCGGTCGTGTCGGCATCGATGGCGATTGTGAGGTCTTCGTTCAAGGATCCGCTCCTTTCGAAAAGGCGGCCAGGGGAATTCCATGCGGTTACCCCAACAATTCGGGGTTGGATTTTCCGAATGCGCCCCTCTCATAATCCGGTTTTGGCATGTTATTTTTCCGCGCATGAACACCACCGCCCCGATTCGCATCGCAGCAGCCATCCTGACGCGGCCCGACAAGAAAATGCTGGTCGTCCGCAAGCGCGGCACCGACGCTTTCATGCAGCCGGGCGGCAAGATCGAGCCGGGCGAAGAACCGGCAGAAGCCCTGTGCCGGGAACTCGCCGAGGAACTTGGCCTCGCGGTCACGCCCGCCGAGCTCTCGTTCGTTTCCCGTTTCACCGCGCCCGCGGCCAACGAGCCCGGTCTTTTCGTCTTCGCGGAGGTCTTCCGCCTGCGCACCGACGCGGTTGTCGAGCCCGGGGCGGAGATCGAAGAGGTCGTCTGGATTGACCCGGTCAGACCGGCAAGGCTGGACTATGCGCCGCTGACGCGCGACTTCCTGATCAAGCTGCTCGCCATGGCGGCCTGACCGCCCGGGCTTCGCCCTTTCCCTTGGCCGGCGAAACGGCTATCGGTCGATACGTCCCGTTCGTTTCCCACAACCCGGCCCCAATATCCCATGCGCTCGACGCCAGACCGAATTCGCCATGCCGTCAGTTTCGAGATCATCGCCATCGCGATGGTCATGTTTCTCGGCAGCAGTCTCTTCGGCATGCCGCCGGTCTCCATGGGCGCGTTGGGCATCGCCAGTTCGCTCGTCGCGACGATCTGGACCTATCTCTACAATCTCGGTTTCGACCACGCCTTGCTGCGCCTGAACGGAAGCTCCGAAAAAAGCTGGACGATGCGTGTCGTTCACACGGTCCTGTTCGAGATCACGCTGTCGCTCGTGCTCCTGCCGGTCATCGCGACCATGCTCGGGATCGGCCTCATCGAGGCGCTCGTCATGGATATCTCGCTGATGGCCTTTTTCCTGGTCTACACCTTCGTCTTCAATCTCGTTTACGACCGCCTCTTTCCGATCCCGGAATGATCCAGCGGGCGGTCGGGGAAAGCCTGCATCAGGCTTTCCAGTTCTCCCCTTGCCGGCGGCGTGGGGACGCCATGGCCGAAGGCGCGCATCGCCGCCCCCAGTTCCATTGGCGTCATCGCCCAGAACTCCGCGGGCGACAGCCGCATGACCGCGAAGCCGAACGCCATCGCGGCTTCCCAGGGAAACTTCTCAGCCATCGCCGCCGAAGGTCGCCTGCAGAAGCTCCGAGACGATGCGCGCATAGCCGGCCGCGCCGCCTTCCGCCTGCATCTCCGCCACCTCGTCGCGGGTGAAGGTGTGGCCCGCCCCTTTCAGCCCGGCATGGATGATCGTCAGCAGGTCGCCCGCCGACAGTTTCCCGGTCGAGAAGCGCTGCGTCAGCGCGCTCAGGTCCGCCGCGCCGAAATGGCCCTCCAGTTCGGCCAGCGCGCCGAGCGTCAGGCAAAGCGCCCGCTCCTTGCCGCCAAGCTCTGCGGCGATCTCGCCGCGTTTCCTGTTGACCAGCATCAGGCGGCTCCGAATGTCAGCGCGGAACCCGATTCCAGCGCGATGTCGAAGGTCACCTCGCCGTCATGGTTTCCCGCGTAATCGAGCGCGGTGATCTGAAAGCCGCCCTCGACCGTCCCGAAATCGGGGATGACGAGCTGGCAATCGGTCACCGCACCGGCGAAGAAGGCGGCGCGGACCAGTTCGTCCGACGCAGCATCCTTGAAGATGCCCGAGGCCGAAACGGACGCCCGCTGGATGCCCGCCCCGTCAAGCAATTCGCGCCAGCGCCCGGCCGATTGCGAATCCGTGATGTCGACGGCCTGCGCATTGAAGCTGATGCGCTTGGTCCTCAGGCCGGCGACGGTCGCGAAACCCGCGCCGTCCCAAAATTTCAAAAGCAGATCCTTGCCGCGTTGTGATGCCATCGCCGCAGTCTCCTGTGTTCGGTTTAGATGAAAATCAGGCCGGTTCGGTCAGCGCCCTGAATCTGAGAGTGGCCCGCCATGCCCGGTCCCCCGGCTCGTAGCCGTGATCGGACGTGACCGGCTCGAAGGACACGATCCGCGTATCGCCGGTCACGCCTTCGAGCGCCGCCAGCGCCGCCGTCATGCGTTCGGCGATGGCGAGCACCTCCGCCCGGCTCGTGGCGCGCGACCAGCAGCGCAAGGTGACGAGGTGTTCCCCGCCCGCCCGGTCGTCGGTGCTCCAGTCCCGGACGCTTGTCCGGCCGAGCGCGACGAAGGGGAAATCCCGCTCCGGCGGTACGCGGTCGAGCACCCGCTCCGCATCGCCCAGCAAGGCGACAAGCCCCGCATCCGCCTTGAGCGCGGCGACGATCGCGGCCTGCAAATCATGCGCGGCGCTCATCGCGATCCTCCGTCTGCGGTTTCGGCGTCTCCCGCCGCGCCTCGTCGATCCGCTCGTCGGCGGCGATCTCGGCACGCGTGCGAAGCGCCCGGATCAGCCCGTCCAGGGTCATCTGCATCGTCAGTTTCATAAGGTCTCCTCGCGGGTCAGGCAGAGCAAATAGCGGCCGGTCTCGTCGAGGTCGCGCACCGCCCTGATCTCGAAGATCCGCGTGCCTGCGCGCAGCCTGCGGCCTCGCCAGACGCGCGTGTCAAAGCGCAGCGTCACGCGGTGGGTGATCTCAGCCTCCTCGGCGTCGGCGCGGCCGACGATCGCCGCCGCCGGCTCCAGATGCGCCCAGAGCGTCGCCACCGCCTGCCAGTTGTCCGCCTGGCCGCCGAGCGCGTCGGCGACGCGCACCGGTTCCTCCAGCACCATCTCGTGGCGCAGCCTGCCCGGATCGAAATAGGTCCCGCGCATGGTCACACCGTGAGAAACCGGAAATGCCGGGTCAGCCGCGCATAGAGCGCCGGCACCGAGACCGGCTGGTCGGCCGCGTCGAACACGCCGCGGAATTCAAACCAATGCGCGACCAGCACGAGGATCGCCCGCTTCAGCATGTCCGGCACATCGGTGCCGGCCTCGCCATAGCCGGCGTCGAAATCGACCTCGATGCCGTTCGCGCGCATCGCCGCCGTCACGCCGTCGGCAAGCCGGACGCGCGCCGGCCGGGCGACGAGATTGACGTAATAGTCCGAACCGTCCAGCACGGTCGCGAGGCCATCAGCATCATAGACGCTCACCGATACGATGCCGCGCACTGGCGAGCGCATCAGCTCCAGCACGCCGTCACAGGGTACGCGGTCGAAATACGCCCGCCACTGTTGGTCGATCAGCGCCTGGCCGGTATCGCGTTCGAGATACTGCGTCGCGGCGGCGATCAGCGCCGTGATCGTCTCGTCCTCGGTGTCGGAGGTGACGCGCAAATGCGCCTTGGCCTCGGCAAGTGTCACCGGCATCGCCGCGGGCGCGGCAATCTGGGCATAGGTCATTAAAAGCTCCAAATATTGCACCGCGCCAGCGAAGGTTGCGTGCTATGTATCCGTGCAACCAAAGAGAACGGGTGACGTAGATGTCTCTGATATTCCGCCGAATATCGGCCGCCATGCTGATCGCTTCCGCGACATGTGCATGGGCGGCTGCTTACGCAGAGGATACCGTCCGCGACATCGGCAGAATGCATGGCGAAGCGTCCGAGCTTGCCGCGGGTTGTCCGGCGGCAACTTACGACCCCGAAGGACAGCGCCTCGGCGCTGAGCTAGCCCAGCATGGTGTCGTCTTGAGCGATGAAGCGTGGGATGCAATCGCTGCCGGTGTGTTGGCAGCCGAAAAAGAAGTCGCCGGTTTGAGCGAAAACCAAATCTGCAAACTCGCACTGGAACGCTACGGTCCGAACGGGACCGAAAAGCCCGGCTTGATCGAGTTCGAATAAGTGACGGCCCCGGCGGGAAGGGAACCGGGGCCGCCTCTTCAGGGTTTCTTACGAAACCCCAAACTTCAGCAGTTTTATCGCATCGAAATCCTGCACCCCGCCGCCGACGCGCTTGGTCGTGTAGAACAGCACGTAGGGCTTGGCGGTATAGGGATCACGCAGCACCGAGACGCCGGTGCGGTCGACGACGAGATAGCCGCGGCGGAAGTCGCCGAAGGCGATCGCCGTTTCGTCGGAGCCGATATCCGGCATGTCCTCGGCCTCGACCAGCTGGAAGCCCATCAGCATGGCGCGCCGGCCGGCGCCGGCGGGCGGCTGCCAGATATAGTTGCCGTCGGCGTCCTTGAACTTGCGGATCGCCGCCTGCGATTTGCGGTTCATCACCCAGGAGGCGTTCTGCCGGTAGCCGGCCTTCAGCGCATAGACGAGGTCGATCAGCACATCGGACGGATCGGACGCCGGCCACGCGCCGTCGACGCCGGTCGCGACATAGCCGATTTTCTCCCAGGCCCAGCTCGCCTCGGCCACGGTGGTGTAGTCGAGGAAGCCCTTCGGCTTGGCGCTGCCGTCGCCGGCGACGAAGGCCGCGCCCTCCTGCTCGGCAAAGGACGCCTCCACTTCCGCGGCGATCCACTGGTCGATATCGACCACCGAATCCTCAAGAAGCGACGCGGTCGCCGCCGGCATGGCGTAGAGCTCCATGGTCGCGAACTGCAGTTCGGCGAGCGTCGAGGCCGTCGTTTCCGGCCGCGCATCGGTCTCGCCGACCCAGCCGACCGCCGGCCCGGCGATGGAAAACGGCTTCTTCAGCACCGAGCCCGAGACCTGCCGCACGCTCGCAATCGAGCGGATCGGCGAGATATCGCGCAGCCTGGCGCCGATCGCCGCCTCCGTCTCGGGCGGCACAAGGTAGCCGCCGTCGGGGCCGGAGCCGATCGACATCGCCTTGGCATCCAGGGCCTGAAGGCGGCGCTCGTCGCCGCGCCGCACATAGGTCTCGAAGGCCGCCTTGTGCTCGCTCGGCTCGACGGTTCCGCCGCCGAGCGGCGGGCGCGCCTGTTTCCTTTGCAGCGCGTCGAGCATGCGCTTCTGCTCGTCCAGCGCGGTGTTGATGCGCTCGACCTTGTCATTGGTCACGCCGTCGACGCCAAAGCGGCTCTCGATCTGCGAAAGCCGCTCGTCATTGGCCTGCTTGAACTCGTCGAATGCGTGCATGAAGTCGTCGAAGGCCTCGGCGACATCGCCGCTCTCGCCCGATTTAATTTCGGGCGCTGCCAGATTGTCCTGTCTCATCATTGTCCTCGTGTCGGTTGAAACTGCCGGGCAGCGGCGCGGATCGTCTCCGCGAGGCCCGGTTCGTCCGACGCGCCGTCCCGGCGGCGTCTCAGTTGCGCAAAGCCGCCGGCGATCACCGCCTTGGCCTCGCTTCGCGTCAGCCCGGCATCCCGCACGAGCCAGCGTTCGAATTCGCGCGCCGTCGGCAGGCGTCCGGCCTTCACGGCGGTGACGCGCGCCTGCGGCAGCATCGGAAAGGTGACCACCGAGATCTCCCAAAGATCGGCCTCCAGGATACGCCGCACACCGCTGCGCGCCTCCTTCCTCGCCTTGACCGTGCGAAAGCCGATGGAGAGCCCGTCGAGCCCGCCATTCCTCAGCAGCGCCAGCACCTCGCGGCCCTTCGCCACCTCCCTCGAGATCTTGCCCTCGACATAGAGCCCGTGCGCGTCCTCACGGATCGCCGTCCAGCGGCCGATCACTTGGGACGGATCGTGCTGGAACAGCATGCGGATGCCGGTCGCGCCGCGCGCCGTCAGAGACTTTTCAAACGCGCCGCGCTCGACCGCGTCCTTGCCGAGATCGACCGCGCCGAAGACGGAGGCGTAGCCGGCGATCGTGCCGTCCGCGCCTTCCAGCTCCACCCGGTTGAACTTGTGCTCGAGCTTCCTTGCATCAGCGCGCATCGCGGCCCTCCCTTCGTTCCGTCAGCTTCTCGCCGAAGCGCACCGCGAAGCCGATCGCCCACCAGATCGACAGGCTCGCCAGCGCCGAGCCGGCCAGCACCATTTCATGCGGCGACAGCATGGCGGCGATGCCGAGCCTTTCCGCGACGGCCAGCCCTGCCGTCCCGCCGAACACCAGCCCGGCGGTCACCGAGCCCAGAAAGCGCAAAGCCGCCTCACGGCGGCTCTTCGGCAGAAGCCAGGCAAGCGATATCGCCGCCCCGGCAAACGCACCGGCGGTCTTCGCCAGCCACTCCGAAGCGGCCGGCGACAGGTCTGTCATGGTCATCGATGTCTCCTGGTTCTTCCTCTCCCCTTGTGGGAGAGGGATGCGAGGCTTGAGAGCGAAGCGAACTAGCCGCAGCTGGGTGAGGGGGAGGAACACCGAGCCATGCCCCTCCTCCCGCCCCTCGGGCCACCTTCTCCCCGCACGCGGGGAGAAGGGAGGAGCGCATTATTCTTTCCCCCCATACCCCACCGCTTCCCGCTTCTCGTCCTCGGTCAAAAACCCCGCCCGTTCCAGCCGGGCCCAAAGCGCGTCGCGTTCGGGCGAAAGCGCCTCGATCGCGTCGACATCGGGCGTGATCCGCAACGTCCCTTCGCCCAGCCATCTGGCAAAAGCATCCGCCGTACGCGCCACCATGGGCAGCACGGTCAGGCGGTAGAAGGCGCGGTTGGCCTCGCGGTAATTGGCGTAAGTGTTGTCGCCCGGAATGCCGAGCAGCATGGGCGGCACGCCGAAGGCGAGCGCGATGTCGCGGCTGGCCGCGTGCTTCGCCTCGACGAAATCCATGTCCTTGGGCGTCAGTCCCATCGCCTTCCAGTCGAGCCCACCCTCCAGCAGCATCGGCCGGCCGGCATTGGCCGCGCCGCCATATTCCCGGTCGAGGTCCTGCTTCAGCCGCTCGAACTGTTCGGGCGCGAGACTGCCGCCGTCACCCGGCGCATAGACCAGCGCGCCGGAGGGGCGTGCGGCATTGTCGAGCAGCGCCTTGTTCCAGGCGCCGGCCGCATTGTGGATGTCGAGCGCCATCAAGGCAGCCTCCAGCGGCGCGAATCCGCGCAGATCGTCGAGCGGGTGGAACAGCGTCAGATGCAGCAGCCGCTGCGCGCCGTCTTCTGCCTCGAAGGCGATCCGCCGCTTGGTCGTTTCCGCCTGGTGATCGACCGCGACCGGCCAGCCGTCCGGCCCGGTGACGACCGACACACGGTCCGGTCGCAGAAGATAAAGCGCCTCGCCGTCCCCCTCGCCCGCGCGCTCGACAAAAGCGTCGCCCGACAGCAGCAGATGCCCGTACAGCGTCTCGAGGAAACCCGCCCGGCTGTCGCGCATGTTCGGCCTTGCGACCAGCGCCAGCGCCGGGCTCTCCGGCACCTCTTCAGCGCCCTCATAGGCAAGCCACGGCACCGCCGCGCCCGCTTCGGCGATCATCCGCACGCAGCGATGCACCACCGGATTGCGCATGAAGCCTTCCCGCGACAGCGCGCCATAGGAGGCTGAAGTCCAGGACGCCGCGCCCGCGCCATGCATGGCGATGAACCCCGTCGGCCACGCCTTCGCCTCGGCCGGCGTCGCGGCACGTCTCGCCCGGCCCCGCCCGAAAGCCCGGGCCAGCCAGTTGGAAGTCTGATTCATGGACTGGATCCAAATCGTTGAAAGTAGAAGCATTCTTCCTTCTCCCCTCGTGGGAGAAGGTGGCCCGAAGGGCCGGATGAGGGGGTGAGCGCCGTCTCGCGAAAAGCCAACGTTTTGGCTTTTCGAGGCGCGAACGCCCGGAGCGAAAGCGGAGGGCCAGATATCCAGCCCACTCACCACCCAAACAAAAGGCCGGCATGGCGAACCATCCGGCCTCAAACCCAATTCTGCGATTATGCCGTGAGGCTACCAGAGAAGCGTGACGGCGTCAAGGAATTAATTCCTCTTTTTTTTGGAAGGCCGGTTGAGATTGCGATATATGCAAATTCAGCAGTCCTGGCCGCGGGACGTTACAATGCCGCTTCGCGTCTCCCAAATATAGTGTGGCCTCATCGCAACATATCTTCTGTAAAGGCCGGCTCGTCTTGAGTTTTTCCCCCACGTCACGTAAGCGTGAAGACGGGGCATTGATTTCGACGGGGGACGAAATGGTTCGTCAGATCGCAGCGACATTGCTCGCAAGTGCCGCTTCCATATCGATAGCTCATGCAGCGGATCCGATATTCGCACCGGAACCGTCGATTTTCGTCGAGCCGGTTGTCCAGCATTACAAGGATTGGTCCGGTGCCTATTTCGGCGCTGTCGGCAGTGTTGGAATGTACACCAATGAGGCCTCTGACTATTGGTGCAACACAGCCTGCGACGCAGCCGATATGGGCAGTTGGGGTGGCGGCGTCGGGTTGACGGTCGGTTGGAACAGGCAGCACCGCTCGCTCGTCTACGGTGTCGAGGGCGACATCAGCTGGACCGGGTTCAAGAATTCGCTCGATGTCGACAACGTGCCCGACTATTTCATGGAACATCGCGCATCGATGGATTGGCTGGCCACGTTGCGCGGTCGGATCGGCGTCGCAGCGGGCAAGGTGCTCGCCTATGTCACGGGCGGCGTGGCGATCGCCAATCTCGACTATTCCTCCTGGTATGTGCCGCCCTACGACGACGAGGGTTTCCGAACGAGCGACACGCAGGTCGGCCTTGCGGCGGGCGTCGGCGTCGAGGTGGCGGTTTCCGACCGGATGTCGATAAAGGGCGAGTATCTCTATGTCGGATTTCCGGACCAGCGCACGCAATACTTTGACGGCGTGATCGATCCCAGAAACGACATGGTATACCGTTCCGATCTGCACATGCTGCGCTTCGGGCTGAATTATCAGCTCTACGGCGGTAACGGATCCGGCGGTTATGGTGGCGCGACCGAAATCGCCGGACCTGATGCCGACTGGTCAGGCGCCTATGTCGGCCTTGTCGGAACGGCGGGCATGTTCGCGAACGATATGTCGGATCAGTGGTGCGTGGTGGCCTGCGACGCACCCGACATGGCAAGCTGGGGCGCCGGCATCGGCGCCACCGCCGGCTGGAACCGGCAGGTCGGCGCTTTTGTCTACGGCGTTGAGGGCGACATTAGCTGGACGAATTTCGAAAACAGCATGGATACGTTCTATCCCGGCTATCTGGCAGAGAATCGGGCATCCTGGGAGTGGCTGGCCACGCTTCGAGGCCGGGCCGGACTGGCAAGCGGAAACGTGTTGACCTACGTTACCGGCGGCATCGCCATCGCAGCGACTGACTATTCGTCCATATATCTTCCAGGCGAATACCGTGACGGCGGCTTCTTTGCGAGCCAGACCCAGGTCGGGCTTGCCGCGGGCGCCGGCGTGGAAGTCGCGCTGAGCGACCGCTGGTCATTCAAGGGCGAGTATCTCTTCGTCGGCTTCCCGGATGTGGTTACCGATTGGACGGGTGATCCCCGCGTCACTCCCGGAGAGGACGTGATGACCTACCGTTCACACGCTCATATGGTGCGGCTCGGCCTGAACTATCGCTTCTACGGCTCCGGCATGCCGCAACGCGCGGCGCCGACGGCTGACTGGTCCGGCCTTTACGCCGGCGCTGTCGGCGGCGCGGCGCTGTTCACCAACGAAATGTCGGATCAGTGGTGCATGACGGCTTGCGACGCCCCCGACATGGCAAGCTGGGGCGGCACGCTCGGCGCGACCGCCGGCTGGAACGCCCAGAATGGTGCGCTCGTCTACGGCGTCGAAGGCGATGTCGCCTGGACGAGCTTCGACAACCAGCTCGATGTTCTCGACGGCGGCGGCAATCTTGACGTTGTGCACAAGGCCAGCTGGAACTGGCTCGCCACGCTGCGCGGCCGCGCCGGTTTGGCAAGCGGCAATGTGCTCGCCTATGTCACCGGCGGCGTTGCATTCGCCGGCACGGATTATTCGTCCTGGTATGTCGGAGACGACGAGGGCTTCGCCACCAGCCAGACCCAGGTCGGGATCGCGGCCGGTGCCGGCGTCGAAGTGGCGCTGACCGAGAACGTCTCCGCCAAGGGCGAATATCTCTATGTCGGCCTGCCGGACGTCACAACCGACTACCAGAACGGCGGCAATCCCGGCGAAGACGTCATGACCTACCGGTCTTCGGCGCATATCATGCGCTTCGGCGTCAACTACCACTTCTAGGAAACAGCCGGTTTCCGGAACATGACAAGGGGCCGTTCGGCCCCTTGTTTCATTTCTCTACCAAGCCCCCACCGCTTCCCGCTCGTCATACTCCGCCCGCGCCGCGCGGATCTCGTCATGGCTTTCGGAGGCCCAGCCGATCAGGCTGGCGAGCGGGTTCAGCGCGGAACGGCCCAGCGCGGTCAGGCGATAATCCACCGAAGGCGGCTTGGTCGGGTAGACCGTGCGCTCCACCAGCCCGTCGCGCTCCAGCATGCGCAGCGTCTGCGTCAGCATGCGCTTGGAGATGTCGCCGACATCGCGCTGCAACGCCGAGAAACGTTGCGGCTCCCCGGCCAGCGCGACGAGGATCAGAAGCGTCCATTTCTCGCCCACCCGGTCGAGCACGTCGCGCACCGGGCAGTTCGCATAGTCGGTCTTTCCTTCCGCATGCACGGCGAATTCGCGCAGCACGGCTTCCGTTTCGCAAGGGAGGTTGCCTGCAAGGTTACTTCCATGTGTCCTGGGCATGAAAAACTGCCTCCTTCCAAAGCCAGTCCTCAATAGGTATCTGAATGAGACCATACCTCATTCCGAGACCATATGGAAGTTTGAAAGGATACCTCCCATGACTGCCACAACCGCCAAATATCTCGTCACCGGCGCCTCCGGCCAGCTCGGCGCGCTCGCCGTCGGCGCCCTGCTGGCGAAAGTGCCCGCCGCCCAGGTCATCGCGCTCGTCCGCCGGTCGGAAGCCGCGGCCCCGCTCGAAGCCAAGGGCGTCGAGGTGCGTATCGGCGACTACGCCGATCCCGCCTCGCTCGAAAAGGCCTTTGCCGGCATCGACCGGCTGCTGCTGATCTCGTCGTCCGAAGTCGGCCAGCGCGCAGCCCAGCACAAGAACGCCATCGACGCCGCGAAAAAGGCCGGCGTCGGCTTCATCGCCTACACATCGATCCTGCATGCCGACACGTCGCCGCTCGGCCTCGCGACCGAACACCGTGAGACGGAGGCCGCGCTTGCCGCCTCCGGCGTCCCGCATGCGCTTCTGCGCAATGGCTGGTACACCGAGAACAAGACCGGCTCGATCGCACCGGCCGTCGAGCATGGCGCCTATCCGGGCGCTGCCGGCGACGGGCGCATCTCCAGCGCCACGCGCGCCGATTACGCCGAGGGCGCGGTCGCCGTCCTGACCGCCGACACAGTTGAAAACGGCGCCGTCTATGAGCTCGCCGGCGACACCAGCTACTCCATGCAGGACTTCGCCGCCGCGATTTCCGAGGCCGTCGGCAAGCCGGTCGCCTATGCCGATATGAGCGAGACCGATTTTGCCGGCGTGCTTGAAGGCGCCGGCCTGCCCGCGCCGTTCGCCGCGTTGCTCGCCGACAGCGACGCCGGCACGGCGAAAGGCGCGCTGGAGGACAATTCGAAGACGCTCTCCGGCCTCATCGGCCGCCCGACCACGCCCTGGAGCGAGACCGTCGCCGAGGCCGTGAAGCAGCAGAAGGCGGCCTGACCGCAGCCCGAGGGGGCCTTACAGCCCCCTCACCCGCGGCTCGCCGCGCCGGCCCAGCATCAGCTCGCTGACCGCCCAGACCAGCGCGTCGAGCCGGTCGGGCGAATGGCCCGAGGCGAGGCCGTCCGTGCCGAAGGCGCACATCTCGTCTTCCAGAGCATCGAGCCCCGGCGCATGCGTCACGCGCTCCTGCTCGTAGAGCGCGGCGACCGGTTCGGCGCGCAGCCGCTTGCCCTGCGTTGCATGCACCTTCTTCAGCGCCACGCGCGGATCCACCTGCCGGATCACGGTCTCCACCATGTCGCCGCCCTGGTTGACCTCGGCCAGCATCAGATCGGCTTGAAGCGTCTCGTACAGCGCCACCGCGCGCGCCGCCCAGGCGATCGGCTTCGCGGCGGCGATGCTCGCATCGGCGATCACATGCGCCGTCCCGTCGGGCGCCAGCCCCGCCGCGACGATGCCGCAGGCATCCGAACTCGCCTTGGAGCCCGCCGGCGGATCGATGGCGACGACGATGCGGCGCAGATCGGCCGGCGTCGCGCTGCGCTGCGCGTCGAGCCTGTCGCGCGACCACAGCGCGCCCTCGCGTTCCGCCACCAATTCGCCCATCAGCTCCTGCCTCCCGAGCGCCGTCCCGCGGTAGCGCCGTCTCACCGCTTCGATGAAACCCGGCGCGAGGTTCACCGCATTGTCGAAGGTCGTGCCCCGCGTCACCGCCGTCGCCGGATCGTCGGCCAGTTCGCGGATCAGCTTCAGCGGTTTCGGCGTGGTGGTCACGCAGGCGCGCGGGTCGCGTCCGAGCCTGAGCCCGAACATCGCCATGTCCCAGGTCGCGCGCGGATAGCGCCAGGCGCACAATTCGTCGGCCCACAGCGCATCATGCTGCGGCCCGCGCAGCCGTTCCGGCTCTTCCGCCGAGAACAGCATCGCCTGCGCCCCGTTCTTCCAGACCAGCCGGCGGCGGCTCGCCACGTAGTGGGGCCGCCCCGTCAGCCGGCCGGCATGGGTCACGTCGCCCTTCCAGCAGACCGAAAGCAGCCCGCTCTCGCCGCGCACCATGATGTCGCGCGCATCGGCCATGGTCGGCGCGACCAGCGCGATGCGCCCCGCCCCGCGCCGCACCTGCTCGCGCACCCATTCGGCCCCGGACCGCGTCTTGCCGAAGCCGCGCCCGGCCAGGATCAGCCATGTGCGCCAGTCGCCCGGCGGTTCCGTCTGTCCGGGCCGCGCCCAGAATGCCCAGTCATGCAGCCTCTCCAGGCAGTCGAGGTCACTGGCCGCCGCCTTCATCCGTACCAGCCGGTCGGGCGGACATGTGTAGATCGATGAGGTTTTCAAACTTCCTCCGCGCCTCGGCCAGTTCGGCCGTCGTGAGGGTTACGGTCTCTTCCGCGACGCCGACAAGGCCGCCGCAGGTCGGGCAGATTTCGCCGGGCGCCGGGCAGTCGGCCGCCTTTTTCGCAGCCATGCCCGCCAGTCGCGCCTTACGCTCATCCATCTGCGCTTCGGCTTTGCCCTCCTCAAAACGGTCGCGGCTCACAGGTGCGCGCTGGAGGAAAGTCAACACCGTGTTGGCATGCACGCCTTCCTCCAGCCCGATGCGGGCATATGAAAAGCCCTTCAGACCGTAGCCATGGAAACGCTCGGCTGTTTCCGGCGTGTCCTGAAGGATGGCGCGGGCAAAGGGCCGGGTTTCCGGATTGTCGCTCATCGCTTCGTTCTCCTTTCGATTGCCGGGTTTTCGAATCGGCGCTAATCTCGATCCCGTTACATTGGATGATCGCCATGCCGGTTGTTCTCGGGCGTCAGCAAAACGCCCCGCACGCGAAGGCCTACAAATGGTGGCCGCCTCCCTTTTAACGGCGGCGCAACCCTTGTTTTCCGGCACAATTTGAAAAGGACGAACCGATGACGGTGGTCGATCATCTGCGCGACCGGCGCATGCTGCGCGTGACCTTCGACGATGGCACGCAGGCGCATTACCCCTATCCCTGGCTGCGGGACAATTGTCCCAGCGCCTGGCACCCCGAAACGCAGGAGCGCATGCATGACCTGCTTGCCATCCCGCCCGGCCTCGCCGCGCGCGACGCCGCGATAGAAGACGGGCATCTCGCCGTCGCCTGGGAGGGCGAGGAACTTGTCAGCCGCTTCCCGCTTGCCTGGCTCGCCGAACATGCGCCCGGCAGGCCTTTCGCCGATCCCGCCGACCGGCCGCCGCATATCTGGCGCGCCGCCGGCATGTCCCGCCAGCTCATGCCCCGCGCCGATGCCGGGGCGTTGATACGGGACGACGCCGCGCTGTCGCGTTGGCTCGCCGAGACGCGGGCGACCGGGCTCGCGCTGGTCGACGGGCTCGCCGACGATCCGGAGGCCGGCATGGCGGTCGCGCGGCGCATCGGCTTCCTGCGCGAGACCAATTTCGGCACGGTCTTCGAGGTCAGGTCGAAGCCCTATCCGAACAATCTCGCCTACACCGCCGTGGCGTTGCCGCTGCACACCGACCTGCCGAACCAGGAATTGCCCCCCGGCTACCAGTTCCTGCACTGCCTTGCCAATGAGGCGGTGGGCGGCGGCTCGGTCTTTGCCGACGGATTCGCCATCGCGGCGGATCTGCGCGCCAACGATCCCGACGCCTTCGCGCTGCTGTCGACGCAGTCGATCCCCTTCCGCTTCCATGACGGCGAATTCGACATCCGCCGCCGCCAGACCGTGATCACGCTGGACGAGACCGGCGCGGTGACGGAGGTCTGCTGGAACGCCCATCTCGCCGACATGTTCGACATGCCGGCCGAGACGGTCGAGGCCTATTACATGGCTTACCGCGCCTTCATGGCGGCGCTGCGCGATCCGGCCTACCGGATCGAGTTCGCGCTGAAGGCCGGCGAAATGGTCGTCTTCGACAATCGCCGCGTCCTGCACGGCCGCGCCGCCTTCGACCCGACGACAGGCCGCCGCCACCTGCGCGGCTTCTATGTCGACCGCGGCGAGTTCGACAGCCGCATCCGGGTGCTCGCCCGCGCCGCGGCCTGACGGCCGCCAACAGAAAGGGCCGCGGCGCGAAAGCGCCCGGCCCGTCGGACTTGAAATCCCAATACTGCGATTATGCCCGGAGGGTATCAAACGAGCGTGACGGCGTCAAGGAATTTATTCTTATATTTAAGTGACAGAAGTGGCCTGTTTCGATAGAAGGAACCCGAAAGGCCGGTATGTCACGGGATAGGAATATTCCTTGGCCGAGAAGGAAGAGCGGGAGACCGCGACCCACAAGTTTGAAGTCACCTCGGTGATGATCAAGGCGGGGGCGGAGTTGGTTAGCGAGTATTCTCCAGATGAAAACGCACGTGATGTAGCGGAGCGCGTTTTCATGGCCATGTGGGTATTGCGCCCCGGCTAGTGGAGAAACGCTTGCGAAAATCTGTCTCTCGCGATCTTGGGTCGCGGTGAGTTGACTGATTTCCCGCCCAGAGCAACCCACATTAACTGGCATGAGAGGATGAAGCGGTAGCGTGCTTTACCAAGTATTTCTGGTTCTAATATTCTCCCCATTTGGGAAGCATGGTCGGGAACGGTCAGCTTGAAGCAGGCGGACGAAACTTCTGGGGTTTCAAAACTCAATTCATGGAATGAGTGAGCGAACTGATTTCTGATATCCTTGACCAGATCCATATCCTTTTTTCCCTTCTCGCCAATAATGCCCATGGCATAGGCTATTTTGATTTTGGCGGAGAGGCTTGATAGCGGGGCCATGCCAACAAAGAGTTCAGTCGTTTCCGCTTTGGACAGCGGCACCATTCGATTGAGAATAGTTTGCTCCAGGGTTCGTTCTAGTGCGACTGTATTCACTAGGGCCACGGCTTGATCGGTCATGCTGTTCATGCTCTGAATCCTAAGCATGACGTCTTCAGCGAGGATCGGTTTTCGTGAAAGGCGTTTCAATGAATTCGAAGTCATTCGGCAATTCCCCCAAGAAGTTTAAAAGCGCCGCGATTATGCCTTGCGCCGCGAGCTTTCAGTGCCTCTGAAGCCTCACGATCACCGAGATTCAGAAAAAAGAAAGCCCAACGGCTCAATATCTGATAATAAAGAAACCTAGGGAGGATTGAACGATGATCATTTACGCTGAATCAGTTCAAGACCAGCGAAACAATGTCCGCGCCTTGGGGAATAACGGCGTCCTTTACCTCTTGGACGATCCCAAGAGCGAGGGCATTTGCAGAATCTATGGTTCTGGCTTCTCTGAAGAACTCCCCAGCTTGGTCCGCAGTGATATGTGTCCGCTCTACCAAGATGCTTCCGATCCTGTCTTGATCGGCAAGGATGCCGTTTAAAGCTTCGCGGGCAGCCTTCTCTTCCATATTTCCATTAACATTCATGCCGACTCCATGGAACATGAACGTTGAGTGCTGACAACAATAGCGTTCACCTCCGGCTGCAAAGATCGAATTTCCAATTGAATCGACGTTTCCCATGTTGTGCATGGTGACCGGGACGGGCAGCGCCCTGAGAAAGTTGTACAGCGTAATACCGCTAGCTACCTGTCCTCCCGGCGTCGAAAAGAGAATTTGAAAGCTGTCTGCACCACTCGAGAGTTTTTGGCCTATTGCGGCCATCAGATTTTGCGCAGTCACGCCGTTTATTGGAGCGTGAAAATTTATATAAGTAGTAGGCATTAGTCTCTCCCAAGACCGCAGCCTACTTAAATTACCTCCATTTGTGTAATCTTTTTTGGCAATAGTTTTAGCGCCTTCTGCTTAGGCGTTACCGGAACCCTATCTTGGGAGTACATCAACCGCTTGCAGGAAGCCATGCGGATCGCGTCTTCCACGCGTTCGCGGTCGCTAACCTTCAAGGCAGCGCGGCGATTACAAAGGAAATCGAACTCTGCAAGGTAACGGTGCAAGTGAGCTTCGCCAGAATCGTGATAGAAGCCGATCATGCCGCGCTCGACTAGCTTTCGCGCCTTGCATACCCCGCTTCGCCGATCAAAAGCCCGGCAGGATCAATCATTTCCCGGTAAAATCTCACCCATCCAGCTTGACTTGCATTTCCCCACGTAAACAATCGATTCACGTTTTGGGACGACCGGCGGGGGCCGGGACGGGGCAGATCATGAAAAACAGTCTTCGACGGGTCGCGCGCGGCCTCGCCTTTTCTTTCTTTGTCGCTTTCGCCGGGCATGCCGCGGCGTCGCCGCTTGCGTCGGGCAACTGGCTTCAGGTCGGCAACATGTCGGCGGCCGAGTTCGGCGAAACGAGCTACGGCATGTTCGACGGGAACTGCAACCTGTCGTCGACCTGCGACTACAGCGCTGCGGGATCGGCCGATTTCTGGTCCTCCTTCGACACGTTCGAAGGACAGCAAATCCTTTTCGTCACGGGCAATGACCAAGTCTGGGCGCGCGCCGCCTATAGCGACGTGATCGCCATCGTCACGGCCAAAGCCAGCGTGTTTGCCCCCAACATCACATGGTCGGACGCCGGTTTCGGCGGCGTGCCGCTCGGCAGCGTGACGGGCAATATCCTCAGCAGGCCCAACAACACCGAAGATCCATGGATTACGCTTCGAGGCGAGCATTGCGCCAACGGTTGCAGCGAGATGATCTGGGGCGAGACGAACTGGTGGTCGCCGTCGACAGACCATGAGACCCTCAAGAACGCCTCGGGCGGCGTGCAGGTCTATGTCTCGGCCGTGCCCGTCCCCGCCGCGCTGCCGCTTCTGGCCGGCGGCATCGGCCTGCTCGGCCTGATGGCCCGGCGCGGCAAACGCGCCCTGCCCGCCTGAGCCTTTCGCCCGGCGCCTAGCCGTCGATCCGAAACACGGTCCGCCCGGCATGGCAGCGGACCGTGGTCAGCACGCCGTCGTCGACCGGTCTCACGTCGAGAACCTCGCCGCCCTCCGCGGGAACGACCGCCGTGCCGGCCCGCGTCCGGACGAAGAACGCGCCTTCCCGGTCGGTGACGATCTCGACCCTATCGTCGCCCGTCGCCACGTCGACCGCCTTGCCAGCATGGACGCGGAACCGCTCGACGGCTTGCGTCGTGGTGACGAATTCGAGCCAGGGATAGAGGTCGCGCACCTCGCCGATCCAGCCGTCGAGCATGGGCAGCAGGCCCGCCAGCCCCTGCCCGTTCGTCGCCCGCCACAGACGCCGGTCCGGATTGCGCCGGTAGGCGTCGTCCTCCGGCCCCGCGGGGATGTCGAAAATATCGTCCGGATGGATGAAATGCGTCCAGACGCCCATGCCGGCGATCTGCGACAGCAGCATCATGCGCAGTTCCGGCGCCATGACATAGCCATAGGTCTCGCGCGGCAGGCACAGAAGCGTCTCCCGCCACGGTTCGGGGCCGAATTCCCGGTATCCGCCGAGACGGTATTTTCCGCTGGAGTGAAGGCTGCAAACCGTCGAGATTTCGGGAAACACCTCCGCGACGACCGGCAGGCAATCGGCGTCGTACCAGTTGTTCGCCGGCACCCAGGACGCCGGCCTTGGCGCGGGCATGACGTCGTCCCACAGGTCGCGGGCAAGCCGCAGCTTGGCGCGCAGGGCCGGCAGGTCCGGCCAATAGTCGCCGGTCAGCGGCACGTGGTTGTAGCCATGCAGCCCGAATTCATCGTCCGGACCGCTCGCGGCCGCCCGCTCCAGCCGGCGGCGCAACACGTCCGCCCCGCTCGTCACGTCCGGCGCATCCAGGTCCGGGTCCGGTCCGGTATCGACGTCATGGTAGTTCATGATCGCATACCATGTGTATTTGAGGCCGTGCCTTTCCCTCAGCGCCATCATGTCCGCATGCCAGACGTCGAACATGAAGCCGTCCCAGTCGAGATCGCCGAACTCGGTCGCGACGGGCTCCAGCCTCGCATCGGAAATCGATGTCGGGAAATCGTCGACGTGAAACATCGCGAAGCCGCCGGCGGCCGATACGCCGGTGCCCATGGAGGCCAGCACGGTCTGCAGGATGAAGCCGCGCAGCGCCCGGCAGAACAGCTCGTCCGTGTTCCAGTAGACCACGCGCCCCGCGCCATGGGGACGTCGCCACAGGATCGGGTTGCCGTCGAGATCCGAGGCCAGCACCGCGCAATCGCGATCGAGCGCTTCGGCGGCGATGTCGAACCGGCCGTTTTCGAACACGAAATCCCTGTCCTCGATCCGCAGGCCGCGCGCGCCGGGCAGGATTTCCCGGTCGAAGACCAGCCCGCCGGTCACCCGGATTTTCGGCTCGCCGAGGTCGCCCGGAAATCCGAGCAGACCGGTCAGATGTTCGTTCCAGCAGCGATAGGCGACCATGAGGCCTCCGCCCGCGCGGATATAGGCCTCCACCTTCGCCGCTTTTTCCGCCTCCAGATCCTCGATCCGCTCGGTGCAGGTGACGATGGCGGCGAATCCGCCCAGGGCCGGCCACGGCGCGGACCGCGCGATATCGAGCACCGTGAACTGGATTTTTCCAAATGACAGGGCCGTGCAGACATTCTGCATGATCTGGAGCCCGTCGAGATCCCGCCCGTCGCAGACGACCAGTAATTCCTGGCTGCGCGCGGCGGAGGAAATTTCCGTTCCTTTTCCAGAGCTTGCGGCGATGCGTGACGGCCAGAGCCTCATCGTTTTCCTCCCGCCGGACCGGTCATCGCACCCTCGTTGTTTTTCATTTCGAAAAATCGCTTGCCTCTTGCAAGCAAACTCAACTTACCGTTGAATGTCCATGGGTTTTAATCGGGGTATCGGGAGACAGGGGTGCTGCATCAAAGCGTACTCGCGAGTTCGCCCCTCGCACGCGAGGTTCGGCCGCTGCACGTCCTCCTGTGCCCCGACCAGCCCTCCTGGGCCTTCGACAACATCGCCGACAACATCACCCGCTACGCCGGCCCGCACCGCATCTCCAAGCTCTATATGGGCGATGTGATCGGCAATGAGCACCGTTTTTTCGAGGCGATTTTCCTCAAGCGGGTCGATCTGTGCCACATCTTCTGGCGCGAGGATCTGTTTCACCTCTTTCACCCCGCGACGATCGACAAGGCGGCCCGCCATTTGGGCCTCGACCATGAAGCGATCGTCAGGGCTATCGGCAGCTGCGCCTTCACCACCTCCGTCTATGACCACCTGTTCAGCGATGCGGACCGGATCCGGGAGCGGCGGGCCGGCTTCGCGCTTGCCGATGGCTATACGGTCTCCTCCGAAAGGCTACGCGCCATCTACGCGGCGCAGCCCGACCTGCCCCCTCCCGACGCGGTCATCTCCGACGGTGTCGATACAGATCGCTTCTCGCCCCGCGAGACGGACCGGACGCAGGATGCGCCTTTCACACTGGGCTGGGTCGGAAACAGCGCCTGGGGCGAGCAATCCGGCGGCGGCGACGTAAAGGGCTTTGCGCGCCTGTTCGAGCCGATGATGCGGTTCCTAACCTCCAGCGGCCATGCGATCGAAGCGAAGGTCGCCGATCCTCAGGTCAGGCGGATCTGCTTCGAGGAGATGCCGGATTTCTACCGGCAACTCGACACTTTCGTATGCACCTCGTCCATCGAGGGCACGCCCAATCCGGTCCTGGAAGCCATGGCCTGCGGCATTCCCGTCGTGTCCACGGATGTCGGGATCGTCCCCGAGGTTTTCGGCGACCTGCAGAAACGCTTCATCATCGCCGAGCCCGATCCGGTCAAATTCTCCGATGCGGTCGCCGAACTGGCGAGAAACAGCGGATTGCGCGCCGCCATCAGCCGGGAAAACCGGCAGCAGGCGCTGAAATGGTCATGGGAACACAAGACCACCGCCTGGTGGCCGTTTTGGCAATCGGTCGCCCTGCGCGCGGTGGAACCGCGCGCCGCTGCCCGACGTGAGTTTTGCATCAGGTCGCTCGCCGCGGGCCTCTGAAGGAGATTGCGCATGCGACTGGCAGGATCGGTTGATTTGTTCCGAGACGGAGTTCGGAGTTTCGCAGGGGGTTTGGATGAAAATGGATGAGTTGAAGCAGAGACTGGAAGACGAGCGGTGCGGCTTGTTTATCCTTGCCGGATATGACGAGCCGGAAACAAGCGGCGGCGTGCTGACCATACACGCTTTCCGGGACGCGCTCTCGCAGCAAAACCGGGCCCATATCGAAAGCAGCGTGACGGAACTCGATCCCGGCATTGCTGTGCGCTTCCGCGCCCATTCCTCCGGCGACCTGCATGCGCCGGGCAGCCTCGAGGCCTTTGCCGAACTGTTCGAACACGAACACATCGTCAGCGACCCGACCGGCGCATTCGGTCGTGTCACCGAACTGCTGCGGCTTGCCAGGCAAATCCGGTCCGATCTCGCCCCGGTCCGCTCGATCCTCTGGCAGCCGCACGCATCCGCGCTTGTCGTCGTCGCGCAGGGCGCCGGCCGGCACGAAAGCGAGGCGCTGGAAACGGTAATCGGCTCCCTGATCGACACGGCCGCCTGTGACGATCTGCGCAAGACGATCCGTTCAGTTAGCGTGGAGGCCACCATGCCGGCCGGCCGCTATACGCCGGTTGACGCGCTGTCGCGCCCGGCTCCGAAGACCCGATCACGCTTGGCCGGCCTCTTGGCGCGGGCGTCAGGCATCGCCGCCCTGATAGGCCTTGGAACGATGACCGCCGCGCATGCCGCGACGCCTCCGGCGGATCTGGAAGACGACGCGCTGATGCCCGGCCTGATCGCGCTGGTCGACCTGACCACGCTCGGCGAAAACGCCTATGGCGGACGCAATCAGTTTCGGGCCGTCGGCGGCCTGCGCCTCTATTTCGGAGCATCCGCTCTGTTGAAGGCTTCGGCCTTCCGGCCTGGCGGAGAGATCGACATGATCTTCACCATACCCGAGGGGACCGGCGAGGACGTCGCGCCCGAAACGGTGCCGATGCCGGTCCGCATCGCTTACGGTTGCTAGGAACGAAGATCGATCGATACGGGGGCGCATTGCCTTCGCGGGAAATCTGGAACAACGGGAACTTTCACATGAAATTGCGTGGCAACATATCCTTCGCGACAGGAGGGCTCGCGGCCGGTCTCGCGATGGCGATCGCGTCTCCCGGCGCGGCGCTCGCCGCCGACACGCTGCTCGAACAGCGGATGGCGCCCAACCCGACGATCGATACCGTCGTCTATTGGGGCGCCGATTTCACCTATGGCAACTCGAACAGGCACGGGATCGGCGTCGATGCCGGCTTCGTCACCGCCCTGAACGGCGATCTCGGCGCAGAGGGCTGGACCATCAGCGGCAATCTGGGCCTCTCCCGTTCGGAGGACATCGGCTCGGACACTGAATCGGTCTACGGATCGCTGCTGCTCGGCTATATCTGGCCGGGTCAGGGCTACTATTTCACCGCGGCGGGCGGCGTGAATTTCGTCAACAATGACGAGACCCCGCCCGGAAGCGTCACCGACGGATCCGCCGTCGGCGCCATCGTGCAATACGGCTTCGAGACCACCAGCGAAAATGCCTTCTACGCCCAGTCCTACGGCTCCTACTCGACCGCCAATGATCAGGTCTATGTGCATGCCAAGGTCGGCTACAAGACATCGCAGCTGCGCTTCGGCCCGGAATTCACGGTGTCCGACGACAAGGGCGGCAAGCCCACTTTGCGCTACGGCGCCTTCGTCGGCGACATTCCGCTGGGCGAAAAGGTCAGCATGGTCGTCTCAGCCGGATACCAGCAGGAGCTCGAGCCCGGAACTGAGGACCGTTTCTACGCGGCGGTCGGCTTCTCCGTCCCGCTTTCGCTGCGCTGACGATCCTACACCAGTCGCCGGAGGCATCCCGGCAAAGTCAAACGCCCGCCCGCCATAGGCGGGCGATTGTCTTTTGCAGCCCCTCTCTTTTCCGCTCCTGTCGACGCCAGCGCGCCATGTGACAACAAGCACTTGGCAGGTCTGGACTAATTCTGAAACTCGGGCATAATCATCTGCGTCGCCGTTACGCCCTGCCGCTGTCTTCTTTGGCCGCCCGCAGCCTCATACCAAAGTAATACGACGTTCCTTTTTCAATAACGCGCCGTAACTCCTTGTTCCGAAACGTTACCGGATCGGGTTCATCTTCATGGAACCGCCCGGAAATTGCCTTTTTTCGGCCACGCTCCGCCGATTTTCACCACCCATCCGAAAATACGGCTCCGCCATGCGCGGCCGTCAGCGACAAGAAAAACAATACGCTTCATGATCCGGCTTCCTTTCGACGGGCGCGATTTCATACGCTCCGCCCGCCTTTCCACGATCGCCGTGCTGGTCGCGGCGAGTTCCGTCGCCTCCATGCCGCTCAACCGGCCCATGGTCCCCGACATGCAGGTCGATCTCGTCCTGCCGCCCTCTGCCTATCTCATCCCGCCCGTCATCAATGTGCCGGTGCCGGTCGCCCGGCCGGTGGTTCCGTCGGTGCCCTATCTCAATCCGCCTGCGATCCCCGCGCCGCCGGTCGCGCAGAAACAGGTCGCGTGCCTTGCCACGGCGATCTATTTCGAAGCGCGCGGCGAGCCTGAAAAGGGCCAGAAGGCCGTGGCGCGCGTGATCATGAACCGCGTCGCCTCCAAGGCCTATCCGAACACGATCTGCGGCGTGGTCTACCAGAACCACACCCGCCGCAATGCCTGCCAGTTCTCCTTCGCCTGCGACGGTCATTCCGACGTCGTCAGGGAAAAGAAAGCCTGGAGCCGGGCCAAGGCCGTTGCCGCTGACGTCGTCAAGGGCCGCGGCGTGCCCGCCGCAATTCTCACGGCGACCCACTACCACGCCGACTATGTTCGCCCGCGCTGGGCGAGCCGGCTGAAACGCCTCTCCAAGATCGGCAATCACATCTTCTACGCGGGCTGAGCAGTACAGACTGCGCCGCAAGCAGCATATCTGTCGGAAACGATCGATCGGTCGAACATCTTTGGTAGACGTTCGACCTTCCGCCCTGTAACTTTTGGCCCCCACGATCTGGCTATGCAGATCAATATTGAGGAGCCAAAGATGAAGTCGATCGCATTCGCTACCGCCCTGTTCCTGTCCGCAACGGCGGTGCAGGTCTACGCTGCCGACGAGGGGGTCCTTTCGCCAGCGGCGATGGAGCAGCTCGCGCTTGCCGAAAAACTGATCGCGCTCGGGCGGGCCAACAACGATCCGCTGCTACTGATCGCCGCCGCGCAGATCCGCAACACCGTCAGCGACGAACCGGTCGGCCTGCCGAGCGAACGCACGCCGCAGGCGGCCCTGATCGACGAGGCCAAGTCGCTCGCCAAGGACCGGCAGGATCTGATCGGTATCGCCGACGATATCTCCGCCGCCCGTTCCAAGGGCTGCTCGGTCCGCTACGGCTGCCAGAATCCCTACCTGCAATAAACGTTCCGCGGGAACCGGGCGTCAGGGCACAAGGTAATGGGCGTCCCAGTTCTCGCGCGGCACGACATCGCCGATCGTGTACTCGAATGACTTGAGCTCGATGCGCTCCGGCCCGGTCTTGCAGACATAGGAGAGCCTGCGCCATTCGCCGCCGCTGCGGAACGCCGCGCCCTTGGCGGTCACCGTGTCGGCGTCGAATTTCGGGTCGGAGAAGGCATAGGCGATCACCTTGTCCGGCTTGAATCGCTTCGAGTCGCGCGCGATCGTCTCCAGCGCGGCGATGTCGCAGCGCTGCTCCAGCCGCGTTTGCGGATCCATCTGCTTGAGCGAGGAGATCATCTGCGGCGTGATCGCCAGCGTCGGCGTTGCAGTCAAGCCTGTCAGGGCCAAAGCGAGAGCGGCAGCTATTTGTTTCTTCACGTCGTTCGGATGTCCGGTTCGATTGTCTCGTTCGATTGCCATCGCGGCGAGTCGCCTGCCCCGGGTTAGCCCGACCAAATAAGGCGGACAAGTCCGGCGAAGGCGTGCGCCGATTGCGGGATGACCGTCGCGGCGGTTTCGCCTATAGGCAGTCGCGACAATCGAATCAGGCGGCACAGGAGAGCCATGGCATGCCAGGCGGCAGCAACACGCCCGTTCGCGGCCTCGGCTTCGCATTCCTTTCCTTCACGCTGTTCGCCACGCATGACGCCATCATCAAGGCGCTCGGCCAGACCTATTCGGTCTTCCAGATCCTGTTTTTCGCGATGCTGTTCGCCTTCATCCCGATGACCGTGCTGGTGCTCGCCGACCGGTCGACCGGCAATTTCCGGCCGCACCATCCCTGGCTCATCCTGGCGCGCTCCGCGACCACGCTGATCTCGATGTCCTGCGCCTTCTACGCCTTTGCGACGCTGCCGCTCGCCCAGGTCTATGCGCTTCTGTTTGCGACGCCGCTGCTGATCACCGTGCTCTCGGTGCCGCTGCTAGGCGAAACGGTGCGGGCGCAGCGCTGGGCGGCCGTCGTCGTCGGCCTGATCGGCGTGATCATCGTGCTGCGCCCCGGCGCTTCGGCGCTGACGCCGGGCCATTTCGCCGCGCTCGGCTCGGCGCTTTCCAGTTCGTTCGCGGCCATCATCATCCGAAGGATCGGCTCGGAGGAACGCTCGGCCGTGATGATCCTCTATCCAATGCTCGCCACGATCATCGTCATGGGCGCGCTGCTGCCCTGGGTCTACACGCCGGTGGAACTGCCCTCGCTCGGCATGATGGCGGCGGTCGGCGTCTTGTCGGTGACGGCGCAACTCGGCACCATCACTGCCTATCGGTTCGCGCCGGCCGCGGTGATCGCGCCGACGCAATACAGCCAGATCCTGTGGGCGACCGCTTTCGGGATCGTCTTCTTCGCCGAACGGCCCGACTCGATGGTCGCGCTCGGCGCGAGCATCGTCATCGCCTCGGGCATCTTCATCGTCTGGCGCGAGAGCCGCGCCAATGTGTCGGAGCGCAATCCGGTGCTCAAGACTCCCAATCCGCGCTTCGATGCCGGCCCATCGCCACGGCCGAAATTCTGGCGGCGCAGGGAAAAGGCCTGATCGCTCAGCTTTCGGCGCGCATGCCCATGCCGCGCAGCACGCGGCGCTCGGCCAGTGCGACCAGTTCGTAAAAGAGGACCGACAGCAGCACCGATACCGCCGCGACGGTCCAGATCATCCCGTAATCGAGATAGCCGCGCGACTGGTTGAGCAGATTGCCGAGACCGGTGCCGGTCGCCAGCCATTCAGCGATCATCACGCCGAGCAGCGCACGCGGTACGGTCAGCCGGGTCGCAGCAAAGAGGAAGGGCAGCGAAGCCGGGATCGAGACCAGCCGCATCTCCTTCCACGCGGACGCCCCATAGGCGCGCGGCACGTCGATGGCCGTCTGCGGCACCAGCGCCAGACCCTGCGCAATGGTCACGAAGGCGGGAAAGAACGTCACCGAGACCGTGATCCAAAGCGTCACCGAAATTCCCCGGCCGAAGATCAGCACCAGAAGCGGCGTCAGGGCGACGAGCGGCATGGTCTGCGTGACCAGCGCCACCGGCATGAAGGCGCGGACAAAGCCCGGATAGAGCCGCGATCCGATCGCCAGCAGGAACGCCGCCGAAATCCCGGCGACCATGCCGACAAGCGTGATCGGCAGCGTCTCGGCGAGCGCCGCCAGCAGCCGGCCCTGCGCATTGGTCGAGCCATTCGAGAAGAACAGGTAGTCGACGACGCCCCACGGGCTTTTCGCGATCAGCTCGGGCACGCCGGTCAGTTCGATGAAGGCCCACCACACGAGAAAAGGCAGCGCGATCGCGCCCGCGGCAATGAGGACGCGATTGAGGCCGCCCGCGCTCCCCTGCTCCGCCGCATCAGGCGTCGCCGTGTTGAGGCTGACGGCCCGCGACGAACCGAGGATGCGCGCCGAGATCAGCGCGAAGACGAGATAGCCGAGCCCCGCGATGGCGGTGGCGACCAGGCCGATGCCCCACAACCGCGCCGGCTCGCCGCGGCCGAGCGAACCGAGCAGATAGGCGCCGAGCCCCCAGCGGCCGCCGCCGCCGAATTCGGCGAGGATCGCGCCGAGCACGGCGTTCGGCGCGGCGACGCGCAGCCCGCTCAGGATCACCGGCATAGCGCCGCGCAGCTGCACATAACGCAGGATCTCGCGCCGCCCGCCGCCATAGGCGCGGATGACGTCGGCAGTGCGGCTGTCATGCTGCGTCAGGCCGATCACCGTCGCCGTCATCGTGACGAAGTAACAGCCGAGCGCCGCCAGCACGATGCGCGGCGCCATGCCCGACAGCGTCAGGGTCAGGATCGGCGCAATGGCGATCGGCGGCAGCGCGAAGATGGCGATATTGACGCCGCGCGCCAGCTTCATCGACAGCGGCCACAGAACAAACAGCATGCCCGCGGCGATGGCGACCGCATTGCCGATGACGAAACCCACCCCCGCCCCGTAAAGCGTCGCGGCGATGTGTTTGGGATAGTCGCCGCGGTCGACCCACAGCCGTGCGAGGATTTCGGTGAAACCCGGCAACGCCCCGCCGGCGATCAGGTCGAGCCGTCCGACGACTTCCCAGATGGCGAGCAGGATCAGCGCATTGCGCAGCCCCGTATGCCTGCCGCCGGAGGCCTCACTTGCCATGCAGGATCTCCGCGATGCGGTCGGTCAGGACATGGAAACGCGGATCGGAAAAGAGTTCGGTCGTGCGCGGTCGCTCGAAGGGGATGTCGACGATATCGACCACCCTGCCCGGGCCGCTGTGCATGACGACGACGCGGTCTGCGAGGAAGACCGCCTCGTCGATGCCGTGGGTGACGAGGAGCGCCGTCGAGCCGGTCTCGTTCCAGATACGCTGCAATTCGACATTCATCTGGCGGCGCAGGATCTGGTCCAGCGCGCCGAAGGGCTCGTCGAGAAACAGCACCTGCGGATGGGTGACCAGTGACCGCGCGATGGCGACGCGCTGGCGCATGCCGCCGGAGAGTTCGCCCGGTAGAGAATTCTCGTAGCCGGCAAGCCCGACCATCTCGATCAGGCCGGAAATATGCGCGTCGCTTTCCGCCGTCGAGCGGCCGAGCACCTCCAGCGGCAGCGCGACATTGCGGCGAACGGTGCGCCAGGGCATCAGCGCGGAATCCTGAAAGGCGACGCCGGTCAATCCGCCGGCGGTCGCATCGCGCGGGCTTTGCCCGGCAATGCGGATCGTACCCGTATCCGCGGTCTCGAGACCGAGCGAGAGCCGCAGCACGGTCGACTTGCCGCAGCCGGACGGGCCGATGAGAGCGGTGAAGGAACCCGGCGGGCATTCCAGCGAGACGTCCTTCAACGCCTCGACCGTGCGCCCCCGCCCGACGAAGGTCTTGCCGACCTCCGTCAGAACGATGCCCGCCGGTTCGGCCATCAGACTTCTTCGAGAAGCGTGGTGTCGAACATCTCGCGGGTCGCGGTGATGCCGACGGCCCCGAGCGCGTCGATATTCTTCTGAATGTCTTCCTCGGTCATCGCGAAAATGCCGGCCTCGCTCTCCATCAACGGCTGCTGGGCCTTGTTGAAATAGATCTCGTTGTCGATCGTGCGTCCGGTCCCCTCGAACCAGCTGTCGGCGAATTTCGGCGGATAGGCTTCCGGATCCTTGAAATTCTCCACCCAGCCCTTGCGGCTGGCGCGCAGCCACGACACCAGCTCGGCGCGCTTGGAGGCCAGCATCTCCTCGGTCACGACGACCGTGTCGTTATAGATCGTATAGCCGAAATCGTAGAGCAGGAAGGACGTCGCCTCCACGCCCTGCAGGCTGATCGTGTAGGGCACGTTGGTGGTGAAATCGAGCGAGGCGTCGATCTCGCCCTTGATCAGCGGCGTCGGATCATAGGCATAGGGAACGATATTCACGTCCTTCGGATCGATATCGTTCATTTTCAGCATCGCCTCGACCGAGATGACGTTGACCGGCGGCACGGCGAGCGTCTTGCCGACGAGGTCGGCCGGCGTCTCGATCGGGTTCGATTTCAGCGACACGATGCCGATCGGGTTCTTCTGATACTGCGCGCCGATGATCTTGAACGGCGCGCCCTGGTCGACGATCGCCTTGACTGTGGTGTCCGGCGTGGTCAGCGCGAGATCGGCCTTGCCGGCGATAATCGAACTTTCCGGGATGACGTCCGGGCCACCCGACAGATAGGAGAGATCGAGCCCCTCCTCGCTGTAATAGCCATTGTCGATCGCGGCGAAATAGCCGCAGAACTCGGCATCGTTGATCCATGCGGCCTGCATGGTCAGCGGCGTCGCCGCTAAGGCGCGACCCGGGAGCAGAGGCATTGCCGCGCCGCCTGCCATGAGGCCCAGGAAGCGGCGTCTGTCCATCGAAATTCTCATTGCAGTCTCCAATGCTGGCGGTGGTGGAAGGTCATGCGAGCCCGCGGATACGCTGCAGCTCCTGCAGCGGCGGGGTATTGGCGATCTGTTCGGGATCGAGCAGTTCCCAGCGCACGCCCTTGGGGCGCCTGGCGCGGCGCTCGACCACATGCAGACGCGTCGGCGTGGCGATCATGTCGACAAGGATATCCGTCTCGCTCGGTTGAAGTTTTTCCTCGACGAGTTGGCAGTCATGCACCACGGCGACGACCGGCGTCGTCTCGTCGACCATGCCGAGATCGGTGAACATGCCCCATTCGAGATCGAAGAAACCATGCCCCTTGCCGAAGCGCACGCCGTCGACCGAGACCGCGCTGGCGCCGGTCACCATCAGGTCGAACCGGCCGCGCGCGGCGACCTCCTCCAGCGAGATCGGACGTGCGAAATGCTCCATGCCGTCGAGCCAGGCCGCGTAGAGCTCGGCCCCTTTCGGCACCATGCCGGGCTCCATCAGGAGGAAGCCGCGATAGATGCCATAGGTCGACATGACAAAGGGAATACCCGCCTCGATCATCCGGCGGCGCAGGTCGACGAGGCAGTTGTCGGGCGTGATGAAGGCGTATTTGGAAGCCTTGTAGGCATCCAGCTCGACCAGCCTGTCGGTCGCCTGCTCGGATCCTTCGAAATCCGGAATGACCTCGGCGAAGTTCATGTGAAATCGCGTGTCGGGGCGCGCCACGTCCTTCAGCCCGGACCAGATCTTCTGCCGCACCAGTTTCGATTTCGACACGCTTCGTCCTCCGCCGTTTCACTGTTTCACAATCTTGAAACAGTCGTTTCATAAATGCAAGAGTTGGCAGGCGAGATTTTTTCGTGCATCCGGGAAGACGGCATGTCGCAGCGATTGGCATTGAGAATTCAGGAGCGTATGGCCCGCCTCACAGCGAGCGAGCAGAAGCTCGGCCAGGAAATCCTGAAACGGCAGGGCGTGGTCGAAACCCATTCGGCGACCGAACTGGCCCGCATGGCCGGCGTCTCCAAGGCCACGGCGGCCCGCTTCTTCCGCTCGCTCGGCTATTCGGATTTCGAGGAGGTCAAGGCGCAGGCGCGCGAGGAGCGCAATCGCACCCAGCCCTACTCCTATTCAGTCGCCGCTTCGGAGAAGATCGTGCTGGGCCGCGCCATCGGCGACCATCTGGCGCTGGAGATCTCCAACCTAACGCGCACCTTCGAGGAGATGCGCTCGGACCGGCTGACCGCGGCGGCGGAACTGATCTTCAACGCGCCGCGCCTTTGGTTCTGCGGCGCCGGCGCCGAGGACAGCCTCGCCCGTCACGGCCTGCAGCAATTCGCCAAGCTCAGGTCCAACGTGGCCCTGCTCAACATCGCCGACGGGGCGCTGGCCGACGATCTCGCGATGATGGGTCCGCGCGATGCGGTTGTCGTCGTCACGATTGCACCGCGTCCGCGCGCGATCCGCTCCGTGCTCTCCTATGCCAAGACGACGCGCGCCAATGTCATAACCATCACCGACCACGCCTCGCTCTCGTCGGTACAGCGTTTTTCCGACGTCGTGCTGCCCTGCCACGTTGCCGGCTTCGGCCTCGCCCCGTCGCATACCGGCCTGTTCAGCGCGCTAAGACTGCTCGCCGTCGCCTTCCTCGCCCGCGCCGGCGACACGGCCCTGCAGCGCGCCGACATCATCGCCTCCATCCAGGAAGAGCTCGAGGACACACCCTGAGGCGGATCGGTGCGAAAGGGTCGCAGCTTCGTGTCGGCAATCGCCGACGCAGAGCCTTCAATGTTTCCGGAAACGGGTCTATAGCGTGGCCCGAACCGCGCATCGCGCTGCATCTTGCACGAGGAATGAAACAAATGAGCATGGCGTCTTCACCGGTCGATCCCGATGGTCTGATGGAGTTTTCGGTGGTCTTCACCGACCGCTCCCTCAACCATATGTCGAAGACGTTCCAGGGCGTCATGAACGATCTCCACGCGATGCTGTGCGAGGTCTACCGGTGCGAGACGGCCGTCATCGTCCCGGGCGGCGGCACCGCCGGCATGGAGGCGGTCGCGCGCCAGTTCGCGGCAGACGCCAAGGTTCTGGTCATCCGCAATGGCTGGTTTTCCTATCGCTGGACGCAGATCATCGAGATTGGCGACATCGCCTCCGAGACGGTCGTGATCAAGGCCGCGCAGGTCGGCAACGAAACCACCTCGGCTTTCGCGCCGCTCTCCGTCGACGCGATCACGGCGAAAATCCGCGAGGAGCGCCCGGGCGTCGTCTTCGCGCCGCATGTGGAGACCTCGTCAGGCATCATTCTTCCCGACGATTATCTCAAGGCCATCGCCGAAGCGGCGCATGATGTCGGCGCCCTGTTCGTGCTCGACTGCATCGCCTCGGGCGCGATCTGGGTCGACATGCAGGCAAACGGCGTCGATGTCCTGATCTCCGCGCCGCAAAAGGGCTGGAGCGCCTCGCCGGCGGCCGGGCTCGTCATGCTCGGCGCCCGTGCGATCGAACGGCTCGGCGAGACCACGAGTTCGAGCTTCACGCTCGATCTGCGCAAGTGGCATGACATCATGCAGGCCTATGTCGGCGGCGGTCACGCCTACCATTCGACCATGCCGACCGACGCCCTTGTCGTGCTGCGCGACCGGATGGTCGAGACCCGCGATTTCGGCTTCGATCTCGCCCGGGACAGACAATGGGAACTTGGGACGAAGGTTCGCGCCCTGCTCGCGGAAAACGGCTTCAAGTCGGTCGCCGCCCCGGGCTTCGAGGCGCCGGGCGTCGTTGTCAGCTACACCAGGGATCCCGATTTCCAGAACGGCAAGAAGTTCATGGCCGAAGGCATGCAGATCGCCGCCGGCGTGCCGCTGATGTGCGACGAGCCGGCCGACTTCCGCACCTTCCGCGTCGGCCTGTTCGGTCTCGACAAGCTCGCCGATGTCGACGGCACGGTCGCGCGGCTGGAAATGGTGCTCGACAAGATCGCGGAAGCCTGACCCCGGATGGATGGCGTTTCGCATTAGCGGCGCCGAGCCCGGGAATGCGCCTCGTGCGGCATCGCAGATGAACGTATGTTCTGGTGCCGGGGGCAGACGAGCAGCTTATGCGCTCCACCTTCAGAAAGCTGACATTTAGGTCTGTATTCTTCCGAGCAGCCTGTCTGATGACGCTCGTGGATGCGATGTACGCGCACACATAATCTATGGCTCGAAGCCGTGACCAATAGCGTGCAAGGGGCGGGCTTCGCCAGGCTCCCATATCACGTCAACCGGACCCTATTGCTACCCGACGCACCCTCGGCGGCCGCCGTTAAAAGTACGATGGCATCATAAAACATTTTTATCACCGCAATTTGAAATTCGAATTGGACAGATGCCGCGCCGGAAGCTTGGAATAGGCCAAAGACACCGAGAAAGGCAGCAAATGTCAGACAAGAGATTCTATCTCAAGTTCGTCGAAGCCGATGTTACCGGCATAATCACGCTTTATTGGGACACGGCGCCGAAGACCTGCGAAGCGCTGTGGGCCGCGCTGGAGAAGCCGTTCCAGTGGAACGCGACACACGCCATTTTTTCCGGGCCCGAGATCATGATGGGATTGCCGGAAACCCACCGCAATTTCGATCCGACCGCACTGCCGCCCGAAAACCAGACGGTTCTGCCCGATGCAGGCGAATTGCTGTGGTTTTACCAGCCCAAGAACTTCTTCAAGATCGACCCGGACGAGTTCTGGGAAATCGGCATGTTCTATCATTCAGGGGGAAGGACCTTCGGGCCCACCGGCTGGATCCCCTGCACCTATTTCGGCAAGATGACCGAAAACCTCGATGGGATCGCGGAGCAATGCCGCCTTATTCGCATCGAGGGCGCCAAGACGGTTGAAATGGGACGACTGGACTGAAATCGGCCGGGGCGACACGCCCCGGGATATCTGAATCCAAACCAAGGGAGCGCATCATGAAAGCGACAATAACAACTGCAGTACTGGGTGTTTCCGCCCTTATGAGTTCGTCTGCACTCGCGCAGGACCAGACACTGACGATCAATTCCTTCGGCGGTGCATATGAAGCAGCACACCGCGAATGCGTGATCACGCCCTTCGAAGAGAAGACGGGTGCGACGGTCAACATCGTGACGGCTTATTCCGCCGACGCATTCGCGCAGCTGCGCGCCCAGGCCAATGCGCCGCAATTCGACGTCATCCACTTCTCGGGCGGCCAGGAAATCGTAGGGGCGAAAGAAGGGCTGCTGGCCCCGATCGATCCGGCGGGTCTTTCGAACGCCGCAGATATCTACGACTTCGCGAAGTCGAACCTCGAGGGCGGCGAAGGCCCGGCCTACCAGATCGCCCCGATCGGCCTGCTCTACAACACGGAGACGGCGCCGCAGAAGGTCGCGAGTTGGAAGGACCTGCTCGATCCGGCCTTTGCCGAGCATGTCGTCCTGACCGACATCTCCAACGGCTACGGCATGCTGGGCTTCCTGATGCTGAACCAGGTGCAGGGCGGCGATCTCGACAATATCCAGCCGGGTCTGGATGCGGTCACCGCACTGCTGGAAAATGGCGCGATCGTCGTCAACACCTCGCCGGAAATCCAGCAGGAATTCGCGCAGAACGATGCCTGGGTTGCCTCCTACGCATCGGACTATGCCTATACCCTCAAGAAAGCCGGCCTGCCGATTGCTTTCGTACAGGGCGAGGAAGGCACGCCGGCGAGCTACATCACGGCCAATCTTGTCGCGGGGCGCGACAATACCGAGCTCGCGATGCAGTTCATCGACATGGAAATGTCGGCCGATGCCCAGGCGTGCTTCGCCGAGGCGTTGCGCTACACGCCGACCAATTCCAAGGCCGAATTGTCCGAGGAAGCGATCGCCGATGTTGTCTATGGTCCGGAAGCGGTCGCCGGCCTGCTTCGGTTCGACCCGACGGTGATCGAGGCCAAGCGCCAGGAATGGGTCGACGCCTGGAACCGCGCCATCGCCCGCTAGTCGGCGGGTATTGATACGGGTGCCGCGCGGTTAAACCGCGCGGCATCCCGCCTGAGAGGAAGAAGCCTGATCCATGAGCGACCGCGCGGAAAACACGCTGCTGGTGCTGCCCGGCCTGTTACTGCTCGCACTTGCCTTCTTCGTGCCGATCGCCCAGATGCTGATGCTCTCGATATCGGGCGAAAACGGGCCGACACTCGAACACTTTGCCCGCTTTCTGGGCGATCCCTACTATCTCAATGTCCTGTGGCGCACCGTGCGCCTGTCGCTGATCATCACGATCATATGCGCCGCGCTGGGTTTCCCGCTCGCCTACATCATGGCGCATGTCGGCCCGCGGACGCGCTTGTGGCTGATCGTCATGGTGATCCTGCCCCTCATGACGAGCGTGGTCATCCGCACATTCGGCTGGATGGTGCTGCTTTCGCGGTCCGGCCTGTTGCCGGAGATGCTCCGCAGCATGGGGCTCGTCGGACGCAGCTACGCCATCATGCAGACAGAGCTCGCCATTGTCATTGGCATGGTGCAGGTGCTCCTGCCCTTCATGACGCTGTCGATCCTCGGCGTCGTCACGCGCATCGACACGCGCCTGGAAGAGGCGGCGCGGACCATGGGGTGCACGTTCTTCGCGGCGGTGCGTACGGTGGTGTTGCCGCTCGCCATTCCCGGCATCGTCGCCGGATCGCTCCTTGTTTTCACGCTGTCGGCGAGTTCGTTCATCACGCCGAACCTGCTCGGCGGATCCCGCATCCAGGTTCTGGCCGCGTCGATCTACCGGTCGGTGACGCAGACGCTGGACTGGCCGTTCGCCGCTGCGCAAGCCGTTATTCTTTTCGTCGGCGTGCTGCTGATCCTCGTGCCCTACGCACGCCTCGCGCGGGGAGGCCGCAATGGTTAGGTCGATCTCGCCCCTGACGCGCGCGGCGACAATCGTCTTCGTCCTCCTCACCGGCATCTTCCTGCTCGCGCCCTTGATCGTCGTCGTCGGCGTCTCGGTCTCGGAAAGCCAGTTCATCGCGTTCCCGCCCGCCGGATTTTCCCTGCGCTGGTACGGGGAAGTGCTCGGATCGGACGCCTATCTCAGCGCCGGGTTCCTGAGCTTGCAGGTCGCACTTCTGGTCACGGTGACCGCCACCGTAATCGGTGGCGCGGCGGCCATCGCCATCCACCGGCGCGGCATCCCGTTCGCCGACCTGCTGGGCACGTTCTTCCTGTCACCGCTCGTCTTGCCGACGATCATCTACGCTATCGGCATGCTGGTGCTGTGGAGCACGCTCTTTGGAGCGGTTTCCATGCTGACGCTCTGGATCGGGCACACGGTCGTAACGCTGCCTTACGTTGTGCGGACGACCCTTGCCGTCCTGTCGGAGTCCGATCCGTTCCTCGAGGAAGCCGCCCAGACCATGGGCGCCGGCCGCCTGCAGAGACTGTGGCTGGTCGTCGTACCGCAATGCCGGCCGGGCCTGATCGCGGGCGCGTTCTTTGCCTTCAATATCTCCTTCGACGAGGCTGTCCTGTCGCTGTTCCTGCGCAAGCCGGGCATGACAACGCTGCCCGTGCAGATCTACGGCCAGCTCGAATTCAGCCCCGACCCATCGGTCGCTGCTGTCTCGACGATCATGATCGGCATCACGATCTTCCTCATCCTCGTCATCGACCGCCTGCTCGGCGTTCAGAAATTCGCGAGTTCATAAGACCATGGCCGACGTCAGACTCACCGATATCCGCAAGTCCTTCGGGCAGACCGAGGTATTGCACGGCGTCTCGGTCGACATTCACTCGGGCGAGTTCATCAGCCTGCTCGGCGCCTCTGGCTGCGGCAAGACCACGCTGCTGCGCATCGTGGCCGGGCTGGAAGGCGTGACAAGCGGCAAGGTGGAAATCGACGGCCGCGACGTCACCGGCCTGCCGCCCGAAAAACGCGACATCGCGATGATGTTCCAGTCCTATGCGCTGTTGCCGCATTTGAGCGTCGCGGAGAATGTGCGTTTTCCCTTGCGCATGCGCCGGATCGGCAGCCGCGAAGAGCAGGCCGAAAAGGTGCGCGACGCGCTCGAGACGGTTCAGCTTGGGCACATGGCGGAACGCAAGCCCTCGCAGCTCTCCGGCGGCCAGCAGCAGCGCGTGGCGCTGGCGCGCGCCATTGTCTCGCGCCCCAAGGTGCTGCTTCTGGACGAGCCGCTGTCCAATCTCGACGCGCGGCTGCGCGAGGACATGCAGGTGGAACTGATGCAGATCCACAAGCGGCTGGGGCTGACGACGATTTTCGTCACGCATGATCAGGAGGAGGCGCTGAGCCTCTCCGACCGGATCGTCCTCGTCAACGCCGGCGAGATCGAACAGGAAGGCGCGCCGGAAGACATCTATGCGCGCCCCGCAACCGGTTTTGCGTCGAACTTCCTCGGGGCCGCGAATCTCCTGCCGGCCGAGGTCGATCAGGCGGATGACATCCCGATCGCGAGGCTCGCGGACGGTCAGAGGTTAGAATTGTCGACCGATGTCGCGGTCCGCGGTCCGGCCGTCATCGCGCTCAGGCAGGAGGACATCACGCTCGTCGCGGAGAGTGAAGGCATGCTCGCCGGCGAGGTGCTGGCCCGCATCTACCTGGGCGCGCGAAACCGCTACGTCATACGTGTCGGCGGCACCGAAATCCGCGTCCTTTCAGGCACCGAGCCAGTCTACGAAGGCGGCGACAAGGTGGGGATTTCGGTAGCACCCGAGCGCATGCGGGTCCTCGCGGAACAATAAGGCCAGGCGCCACAGGCCTCGCCTGGGTCTGTGCGTATCGGCCGGGAACCCGCAGTCCGTTTCGCCGGAGCGGTGTCGGTGGGCTTTCAGCAGTCATCGGAGTGACGCAATGAAGGATTTTGAAAAGCGGCTCCGCAATCGCTGTTGGATCATACCCGGGCGCGCCATTTCATGATCGTCTCTGACAGCCCGCAAAAAGCGCTTTGGCGGACAGGGACAACTGGCTAAACCATGGTCATGCGCTTGATCGACATGACCAGCTTCGTGGTTCTGGCGCGGCATCGGCATTTCGGCCGCGCCGCGCAGGAACTGCACACGACCCAGCCGGCGATTTCCTTCAGGCTCGGGGCCATCGAAGAGGAGTTGGGCCAAAAGCTGATACATCGAAGCGGCGGAGAATTCAGCCTGACACCCGAAGGTGAGCGGACGCTCGAGGCCTTCCGTCACATTCTGGCCAGCTACGACACCCTCAAGGAGGAACTGGACCAGGGAAAAGCCGCGACGAAAGTCATCCGGATCGGAGCGATCGACTCGGTTTCTTCGACCTGGATGACCCCGTTCGTCGAGGATTTGCATGTCATGTTCCCGACGCTGAGGCTGGAACTGACGATCGAGAGCACCAAGAATCTCGTTGACGGGATGCACAAGGGAGAATTCGACGCCATCTTTGCCCTGGACTCGGTGATCGGCGACAATTTTCGTTCCTTTACCTCCTGTATTCTCCAGATGAGCTGGGCGGGATCGCCGAGGATTGTCGATCCGGACCGGACCTACAGCGTCGACGATATTGCCCAACTCGAGATCATCTCGTTCCCGAAAGACACGCCGCCTTATCGGATGATCGCGCCCTATTTTCAGGACGAACAGGTACTGGCCGGCAAGCTGACGAGTTCCAATTCGCTGTATTCGATCATCAACCTCCTGATCGAAGGCTATGGCGTCGGCGCAATCCCGACCGTGACCATCGCCCGCGAACTCAAGATGGGTCTCTTGCACACCATGCATGTATCCAAACGGTTTCCGCCGATGCCGATTATCGGAACCTATCAGACGGCCACAGAACACGACCTGATACGCCGCGTGGTCGAGCGAGCGAGAAAATGCGCGGTGCACTACTGCTCGACCGTTGACCCATCCATGGCCTGGGTGATCTGAACGGGATTGAGGCATCTTCGAATCTGCTCGCGCGCGAAATGCTGGCCACCGCATTCTTAGCGATCCGGGCACATCCCATCGCTCGGAGCTGATCGACCATAGTGAGCAGCTCAGAATGTCGGCTACTGGGACGGTCGATCTCTCGATCCATCGTCTCGATCGAGGGCGCAAAGCCGTCCTGACAGCCTCCGCCCCGCCGCGCCCTGCGCGACCTTCCGCCGCTCCCCTTCCCTGCTCCGATGCGCTATGTGACGGTTCGAATGGAGACCCCTATGAACGCGCGTGACAGAGACGACTACCCGCCCCTTCCCCCGATGACGACCGGTCCGTCCGGCAAGTGCCCGCGTTGCGGCCAGGGCTCCATCTTCAAGGGCTTCCTCAGCCTGAAGGAGCGCTGCGAGGTCTGCGGCCTGGACCTGACCTTCGCAGACGCCGCCGACGGCCCGGCCTTCTTCGTGATGCTGATCGCCTCGGTGCCGATCCTCGGCATCGTCTTGTGGCTGGTGCTCGGCGTCGGCGTCTCATACTGGCTGACCGCGATCATCGCCATTCCGCTGATCGTCGTCTTCGCCATCCTGCCGATCCGCCCGGTCAAGGGCTGGCTGGTGTCCAGCCAGTACTTCCACAAGGCGGAACAGGGTAAACTGGATACACACCAGGACTGACTTCTAGTCTTGAGGTCGCCGCGCAAATACGGCATGAGTAGCCGGGGCATGCAGCACAGGGCGAGTCCGGCAACCGCGCAGGCGGCCCGGCCCGCATTGCGATGAGTGCGGGTTGCCGGCGGCGAAATGAAAAATCCGTTTGGAAAGAAGAGCAGCGATGAAAAGGCGAAGCCTCGGCTGAGGAAGCGCTCGTTCCTGCTCGAGATCGACGCCTGGATCGATTCCAATCTCTACGAGTCGCGGTTCGCGGCCGGCGAGATCTGGGAGGAGATCATCATCTTCTCGCGCCGCTTCCGCGCCCGCGGCATCAAGCGTTTCTTCGTCGAGATCCTCGGCGAAAGCGCCACGCTCGGCGCGGCCGGCCTCGTCGTCATGCTGACGCTGGCCCTGCCCGCGTCCGAGGAAATCTCCGCCAACTGGCGCGAACAGGACGAATTCGCGGTCACCTTCCTGGACCGCTACGGCAACGAGATCGGCAAGCGCGGCATCCTGCATTCGGATGCTGTGCCGATCGACGAACTGCCCGATTTCCTGATCAAGTCCGTGCTGGCGACGGAGGACCGCCGCTTCTTCGATCATTACGGGATCGACGTCGTCGGCCTCGTCCGCGCGATGAGCGAGAACGCCCGCGCCGGGACCGTCGTGCAGGGCGGTTCGACGATCACGCAGCAGCTTGCCAAGAACCTGTTCCTGACGCCCGAGCAGTCGCTGGAGCGCAAGATCAAGGAGGCCTTCCTGTCGCTGTGGCTGGAGGCGAACCTCTCCAAGGAGGAAATCCTCAAGCTCTATCTCGACCGCGCCTATATGGGCGGCGGCACGTTCGGCGTGGCGGCGGCGGCGGAGTTCTATTTCGGCAAGGATGTGCGCGACGTCAACCTGGCGGAAAGCGCCATGCTGGCGGGCCTGTTCAAGGCGCCGGCGAAATACGCGCCGCATATCAACCTACCGGCGGCCCGCGCCCGCGCCAACGAGGTGCTGACCAACATGGTGCAGGGCGAGTTCATGACCGAAGGCCAGGTCACCGGCGCGCGCCGCCATCCGGCCGATGTCGTGCTTCGCGATCCGTCCGAGAGCCCGGATTATTTCCTCGACTGGGCCTTCGACGAAGTGAAGACCTTCATGATCGCCCAGCATCTGCCGAACCGGTCGATCACGGTGCGCACGACGCTCGACCGCGACCTGCAGCGCGCCTCCGAGGAATCGATCGAATTCTTCCTTCGCCAGAATGGCAAGCAGTACAACGTCTCGGAATCGGCCGTGGTGCTGATCGAGAACGATGGCGCGGTGCGGGCGCTGGTCGGCGGCCGGGATTATGGCGAAAGCCAGTTCAACCGCGCGACCGCGGCCGAACGCCAGGCCGGCTCCTCCTTCAAGCCCTATGTCTACGCGGCGACGCTCGAGAACTCGGACCTGACGCCGGAAAGCGTCGTGCGCGACGGGCCGGTCACCTGGCGCGGCTGGTCGCCGAAGAATTACGGCCGCTCGTTTCGCGGCCGCGTGACGCTGGCGACGGCGCTCGCCAAGTCGATCAACACCGTCCCGGTGCTTCTCGCGCGCGACTATCTGAAAGGCACGGAAAAGATCGTCGAGCTGACGCATGCGATGGGCATCACCTCACCGATCATCAAACACCACACGATGGTGCTCGGCACATCGGGCATCACGGTGCTGGACCAGGCAACCGGTTATCTCACCTTCGCCTCCGGCGGCTATGCGCATCGCCGCCACGGCTTCACCCAGATCCTCAGCACGGCGGGCGACGTGCTCTACAAGCATGACGATACGGATTTCGTCGGCGATCGCGTCATTTCGGAGCAGACCGCGCTCTACATCAACCAGATGCTCGCCAATGTCCCGAAATGGGGAACCGGCCGTCGCGCCGACCTGAAGATGACCACGGCGGCGGGCAAGACCGGCACGACCCAATCCTACCGCGACGCCTGGTTCGTCGGCTACACCGGCAACTACACCGCCGCGGTCTGGTACGGCAACGACAACTACCAGCCGACCAACCGCCTCACCGGCGGCAGCCTTCCGGCCATGACATGGCAGCGAATCATGGAGTTCGCCCATACCGGGATAGACCTCCTGCCCATTCCGGGCGTTCCGCAGCCCGAAAACGCCGAACCCAAGAAGTCCGACGACGCTATCGCCGACGCGGCCGGAAAGGGCGAGCGGCCGCGCGTCCTGACCGGCACGATGTCCGATTTCCTGAAACAGCTGGGCGACCGGCTGGAGCAGGCCAAACCGCTCAATACGGACAATCTCACCGTCGCGAGCACGCGAAACCGGTGATCCCGTCAGCTTCCAGTTGATTTCCTGTCTCGTTCCGGCACAACACGATCATGATCCGTGAACTTTCCACCCTGCTCTACGGCGTCGCTCTCGCGCTTGTGCTCGGCATCGGCTCCGCCGTCTGGGCGACCGGGCATTATCCGCTGTTCGGCGAGTTGGAGATCAACGGGTGGGACGCCAATCCGGGCGTCGGGGCCGACAGTCCCGACCCCTATTCCCAGGCCTATTTCGCCCGTTCGGGCGGCCTGCCGCTCGCGGCGGCCGAGGGCGTGGCCTTCGTGCGCAACGCCGATGACGACGGCGGCACGCTGAATGCGCGCTGTATCTATGCGGTCGAGGGCGACACGCCGGGCGCGCGGCTGTGGACGCTTACCGTGCTGCGCGGCGGCGAGCCTCTACAGGCCCCGACGGAAGGCACACCCGTCGCGTTGCATTCGCGCTCGATCCTGCGCTTCCGGAGCGGCGATTTCGACATCAGGATCGCCCCGCTGCCGCAGCCCGGCAACTGGCTCTATGCCGGATCGAGCGGCCCCTTCGCGCTCGGCCTGTCGCTCTACGACACGTCGATCGGCAGCGATACCGGCCTGACGGACCTGCGCATGCCGTCCATCAAGAATCTTGGATGCTCCTAGATGGCCCGGTTCATCTACGCGACATTGGTGGGAATCGTAGGCGCAGCGATCGTTCATCTCGCGATCGTTCTGATGCTGCCCCAGCTCTCCGAAAACGATGTCTGGCAGCAGATCGAGGCAAAGGGCACCGAGAATGAGCCGATCCGGTTCGACCGCAACGGCGTCGAACTGTCGGCGGCGCGGACGCTGGATCCGATGTTCGCGGTCATGGCATGCCGCTACGACCTGACGAATGGGGTCTTCTCGATCACCGCGCCGCCGACCGGCGATTTCTGGTCCGTCGCCGTGTTCGACGATATCGGGCGGATCGTCTTTTCCGCCAATGACCGGATCGTCGCCTCGGAGAACCTCGATCTCGTCATCGCCCTGCCCCTGCAGATGCGCTTCCTGCAGCAGGCGTCGCGCCCGGAATTCGCCAATGCGGTGCTGACCGAAGCAAACCGCGCGGAAGGTTTCGCGGTGCTGAGGGTTTTCCGGCCCGATGAAACCTACGAACCCGTTGTCCGGGATTTCATCGACCGCGTCGAATGCGTCTCCACCCCGCTCTAGGCCGGTCCCCGATCATGATGAAGCATGATCGGAAAGGTCACCGGTCCACGAACAAAGCCGGGATGGCTACTTCTTTGGTTTGCGAACCCTGTTCCCGTCCTTGACGGTCTCCGACCGCTCGACACGTTCGTGCCAGACGCCCGTGAACAGGATCACCTTACCGAAAACGCTGTCTCCATTCGCCCGGTTCGCCGTTTTCTGACGGCGGGCGATACGCGGAGCGAATGCGTCGAACGCGACAACCTGTGCCATGTCCTTTTCCTCGCTCGCTGAATGCGACGGAATAGACCTGACATTTCATGGTTAACAACTTGCTAACGCTTTGGTGTCTAGGCTCGCCGCCATGTCAATCATGAAGCGGGCGCCGGCCATGACCCAAATCACTGAAACACTCGAAGCCTTCGACAATAACGAGATCGCTGTTACCGCGGTGCGCGACTTCTGCACCATGCCGAGACCCGGCAAGGCGGACGCGACCCGGCTTGTCGATCTCGTCATGCCCTTGCTGAAATCCATCGGCGACGACAGCCGGCGCGAAGTCGCTTCCCTGCTTGCGGTGACCGACGCCGCGCCGAAGCCGCTTCTGCTGGCGCTCTGCGATTATCCGGTCAGCATCTCCTCGCCGATCCTGACGCGCTGTCCGCTGCTGACCGCGTCGGAACTGATGGCGATCCTGTCGCAGCGCAGCCCCGATCATGCTCGCGCGATCGCCCGGCGCACCGATCTGGAAAGGCCGGTCGTCAATGCCCTGCGCATGCTGGAAAACGAGGGCGTCGATCGTGCGCTCGATCTGCGCCAGAAGCTGAAAAGCCCGCTGCCGCGCGAGCAGGAAGACTCCTTCGCGCAGTTCCGCGACGAGCTTCACGGGGACCTCACCGCCCATGCCGAGCCCACCATCGCCATGTCGATCGACGAGATCGTGTCGGCGGCGCGCGACCCCGATCCGACCGTCCTGCATGAGACCGTTTCCGACGCGCTCGCCATCACGCGGGTCAGTGCCGCGGGCCTGTGCAGCAATCCGACCTCGCGCAACCTGATCTACATGCTGCGTTTCGTCGGCGCGTCCGTCGAGGAAGGGCTGAAGATTTTCACCGCGCTTGCCCCCGATCTGGCCGGTGATCCCGACGTCGTCGCTCGTTTCGAGGCGGTCTACGAGGAAATCACGACAGAGCAGGCCGTCCACAAGGTCTGGTCGTGGCGCAGCGACGACCTCCTGGCGCTGGCGCGCGAAGCGCTGTCCGCCAACGATCCCGGATCGCCGGACGAGGAGCGCGCCAACATCGTTCACGAAAGCATCATGAAAGTCGCCTGACCGGTTCAGGCGATATCGAAGTAATCCGCGGCCGTCCGGCCGAACAATTCCAGCTCGACCACCCAGAAATCGGGATCGAGCCGTGCCTCCCGCTCGAATTTCGCGTCGAGCTCGTCGGGCGACAGCCCTTCGGCGATCCTTTCGAACAATCGTCCGCCGGATGGCGGCGCGTCCCGTTCGGCAAGGAGGACTTGCGGGGCCTGCGCATAGAGCGTCGCGCCCTCGCCGAAACCGCCCGGAACGCAGATGAAGATCGCGCCGGCCTCGTCGGATCCGTGCCGCACGACGGCCGCGAACCCGCCCTCGCCATTGACGCGGCGGATCAGTGCCGAAACGAAAATCGCCGACGTCAAACGGCTCGACATGGCGGTCCCGTCTACTGCGCCGACTGTTACTGGATAAGCCCGACCGCCCGCATCTTGTCGAGCAGGGTGCCGTCGATCTCGCCGGTCACCGGCAGATGAAACAGCGCCTGGAACTCGCGGATCGCGGCGGTTGTCTGTTCGCCGCGCACGCCGTCGACGACGATATCGGTGTTGCCGAAAGCGCGCAGCGCCGCCTGGACCTTGACGACCTCGGCGGACGGAATGTGCTCGGGCAGCGGCGCCGATCCGTCGGCTGCGCTGGCGATCAGGTCCTCGACCATCTGCGTCACTTCGGATTTGACCGCGTCGGGCTTCGGCTCGGGAATGGCCGCCGTGACGCCGAGATTGTTGCGCAGCGAGGTCATCAATTCGTCCTGCGTCAGTTCGATGCCGCGCAGTCCCGACTTCTGCTTGTAGGCGTCTATCGCGGCAAGCGTCATCGGGCCGCTCAGCCCGTCGACCGCGCCGTCGTAATAGCCGAGCTTTGCCAGCATGTCCTGAATGCCGGCGAGCGACTGGTCTGACTTCTCATCGACGGGCTCCGCTGTCTGGATATCGGGACGGCGGGCCGGAACCGGCGCGATTTTCGGGATGACCGGATGCGCCGGTTCGACGGCTTCCTTCGTCTCGGCAAAGCGCGTTGGCTTCGGTTCGGCGGCGGCTGTCTGCGTCTTCGCGGGTTCGGCGGCCGGAGCCTTTGCAGGCGGGCTTTCGGCGAGATCCGGGCGCGTGGCGAACAGGGCCGACGGGTGTTGCCGGTCCTGGAAATAGACCGCATTCGCGGTAAAGAACGTCATCGCGACGAAAAGCGCGGTCGCGCCGCCCGCGGTTCCGGGCTTCTCGGCGATCCTCTCGCCGAAAAATCCCGCCGTTTCGCGAAGTGCCGAAAGAACCGTCATTTTCTCATCCCGCGAGTCGTATCGTGTTGGTATTCGCGTCGGACCGGCCGATGCCCGGCGCCTGCCTGCCATTGCTGTTCCCGACCTCCAGGGCATCCCTCTCATGCCTGATTGCGCCGGGAATGAAAATCGTCATCTCGGTGCCCTCGCCCGGCACGCTTTTTACGTCCAGCGATCCGCCATGCAATTGCACGAGGCCGGTGACGACAGTTAGGCCGAGCCCGGTGCCTTCACAGGAACGCGTATAGGCGTTGTCGACCTGGGTAAATGGCGTGCCGATCAGCCGCAGATCGTCGTCGGACATGCCGATGCCCGTGTCGCGGACCTTCAGCAGGAAGCCGTCCTGCCGCGTTTCCGTCCCGATATGGATCGTGCCGCCGGTTTCGGTGAACTTGATCGCGTTGGACAAGAGATTGATGGCGATCTGCTTGATCGCGCGGCGGTCCGCGTCGGCCTCGTCGGCAGCGGCGTCGAGATCGAGTTCCACGGCGACTTCCTTGGCTTCGGCCTGCGGCCGCAGCATGGAGGCGCATTCGCGGACGACCGCGTTCAGGTCGAAGGGATCGCGATGAATCGAATAGGTGCCGGCATTAAGCTTGGAGACGTCGAGGATCGTATTGACCACGGCCAGGAGATGCGCGCCCGAGCTGTGGATCAGATTGACATATTCGCGCTGCCTCTCATTGGCGAGCGGCCCGAAAATGTCACGGCGCAGGATGTCGGAGAATCCGATGATCGAATTGAGCGGCGTACGCAATTCGTGGCTGACGGTCGCCAGGAACTGCTTTTCGATGCCCGGCTCCGCCGGGGCGTCGGTCGGAGCTTCTTGCGGCGTGCGCAGCAACAGAGTGATCGCGCCGTCATCCGCTGTCAGTTCCAGGCGCACCGCCTCGAAGGATTGCGGATCGCCGGCCCGCGCCAGGTTGATCCGAGCGGTGATTTCGGAGCGCGCCTCGCGCTTGCCCGTCACGTCGGCCAGCGCCGCGAGGAATGCGATGCGGTCGGCCAGATGCACATGGTCGACAAAGGGCCGGTCGCGGTGGATCTGCGTGGCGAAGGTGCCCCTCACCCGCTTGACGATCCCGTCATGGGTGAGTTCCGCGCGGGTTCCCTCGCGTTCCGTCTCGAGCGCGGGTTCGGTCGCGGGCGCTGCTTTCTGCGGCGCCATCAGGCTTTCGACACGCTGCGCCGTACCATGGCCGCCGGCGACCGCGAAGAGGACAAGACCGCTGGTCAATGCGAGCAGCGGCGAGACCGCGATGAGCGTGCCCGCCAATGCGCTCCAGCTTGCCAGCGTGAAGATTCCGGTCGACCAGGGCTTGCGGTGAATGCTCAACCAGCCGAGGGCCAGAAACGGGATCGCCAGATGCGCAAGCGCGATCGCGGTCGCGGCGCCATAGGTCCCCGGCAGGCCGAAACCGCTCAGCACTAGGCACACCGGTCCGACGATGAAGGTAGCGCCGGCGGCCAGTGCGATCAGTTTTTCGGCCAGAAACGTTACGGCCGGATCGCCGGTTTCCGCCTCGCTGCGCGCAACCGGGACCATGCGCCGCGCCATGTCGCCAAGCGCCTTGTCCGATAGGTCTAGAATGGTTCGCAGCAACGCCAACAGGATAACTCATTACGCGGTCGAAAGGCCAAACCGGCCTCTTCGCCAAAATCGCAGCTAGCGTTTAATGAATGGATAAGCGACGGGCCCGGCTGCCGCGATACAGACGATCTTAAGCCCGCAACCGGCAAGATTTACGCTTATGGTTAACCATCGGTATCTTCCCCAACCGCCTGATATGGCGTGATTTTTTCACGATCGCTAAAGATTTAGCAAAATGAGGCTAAAATCCCTCCTCGTTCCCATGAACTCCGCCAACGGTTGCCGCGTTACCGAGATGTTTGGGACGGGCCTGACCGGGCCCTGGTTTGGTGGAAAGACATGCGTTTTCTGATGAAAATGATGGTTCTCGGCTTTCTCGGCCTAATGGCTCTGCCCTATTTCGCGCCGCAGGAATATCGCGGTGCGGCCGATGCGGGCGACCCCGGCCCGACGCCTTCCGCTTTCGAACTGGCGGCCATGGTCGGTGAGGCGGCCGCGGATGTGAGGAATATCTGCGTACGCCAGCCGGAGGTCTGCGAAACCGGCGGCGAAATCATTTCCTACGCGGGATCGAGAGCCAGGGAAGGCCTTGTCGTCGCCTATGCGATGTTCCGCCACGGCCATCCGTCGATGCAGCAGCAAGAAGACACGGCCGAAACGCCCGCCGAACAGGTCCATTCGACCGCGCCCTTGCCGGCTGTCTCCGTACCGCCTAAGTAGCCGGAAAGCCGATGACAGGCCGTGTCACGGCACATTCTGCTACACAGGCTGACCGACCATGCTTCCGGCGCTCGACACGATCATCGACGATTTCGAATTCCTGGACGACTGGGAAGACAAATACCGATACGTGATTGAAATCGGCAGGAGCCTGCCGGATCTGCCGGACTCCGACAAGACCGCGGAAAACAAGGTGCATGGCTGCGTCAGCCAGGTCTGGCTGACATCGTCCATAGAAGGCGGGAGCGACCCGGTCGTCACCTTTCAGGGCGATTCCGACGCGCATATCGTGCGCGGTCTGGTCGCCATCATGATCGCGGCCATGTCGGGTCGCAAAGCCTCCGAGATCACTGCGTTCGACGCCGCCGCCCTGTTGAAGACGCTGGGTCTCGAGGACAATCTGACTCCGCAGCGATCGAACGGCCTGCGCGCCATGGTGGCGCGGATGAAGGACGAGGCGCGCGCGGCGGCCGAAGCCGCCTGATCGCGCTCATCCCTTCAGCGACGGCCGAAAGTCGCCGCTTCCCCAATGCAGGATCCTCCGGGACCGGCGCGGACCGGCCGGCTGCGGGTGATAGTGCCTGTCCAGCAGCCCGAGCGCCGTTTTCAGCATCAGTTTCGCCGAGCGGCGCGGCCAGGCCCTCTCGCGCTCGACCTGTTCCAGGCCTTTCAGAAAACAGCAGACATCAATCAGCGCGCCGCCGAGATCCGGGCCGACCGCCTCGACGGCTGCATTGACGCGGTCCCGGGCGGCCATAGCACTGTCGGCCAGATCGTTGTTCCCGTTGCGTCCGGACGGTCCGGACCGCGCGACAAGCGAGAGATCCCAGGACGAGGTCACCCGCGGCTGGAGCAGCGCCTTTTCGAAATCGGCCCGCAGCCGTTCCCCGGCAGCCAGTTCGGTCCGGTCGAGCCAGGCCTGTCCATCCGTTTTTCGAAGCCGCGCCAGGGCCGCCAGCGGCGACTCCGCGTCGTTGACCGTGACCATTTCCTCGACATGGCCGGGTCCCATTCGCATCCTGCGAAGACTTCGATGCTGTCCCGCGAACTCGCCGGTCTCGCGCCGCCGCAAGGCGGTCTGCCCCAACTCGGTAACGGCCAGTTCCTTGCCTTCGCCTCGATTTCGCACGACGACGAGCCCGTCGCGGCGCATCGCATCGATATCGTCGGTTGCACAGCGGACGGAACGGCTTCCCGGGAACTCCAGAAGCATCGTACCGGCCGCGCCTGTCTCGCATAGTCTCGCCGGTCCGTTCTTCAGGAGACCGAGATAACGCAACCGGCGCTTTTCGGATTTCGGATCAGCCATCGCGCCGGGCGTCCTGCCGATCCAAGGCAAATGCGACACTGACGAGACGCTCGACCCGCGCCACTATGAGATCGAAATCCTCGTCGTCGCGCATGTCCTCGATCGTGTGGCAGGCATGAACGACCGTGCTCTTGTCACGGCCAAAACCGGCGCCGACCTCGGTCATTTTCAGCCCGAGCGTGACATGGCCGACATACATGCCGATCTGGCGGACCCTCGAGACTGGATTCGGCGTCCGGCCGGACGATCGCAAATCCTTGCTGCTGACATTGAAGAATATGGCGGTCAGATCGATAATCGCATCGCACAGCGCGATCGCGCCCGCCGTCGTCCCCGCAGAATGGCTCGTCCGAACCCGCTCATCCCGGCCGCTCGCCGTATTCGGCCTGCTGCCGCGTCCTGCGTCACCCTGGTCTTCGATAGATATGCCTGCGGAAATGCCGAGCATTCGCGTCGCCTCCATTTAAGGAATATATTCCTACATCAGAAGCCATGCCGGTTGTACAGGATTTTCGCCGGACTATTCCGGACACCCCGGAATTCCGGCAAGCTGGCAGGATTTATCGTCGCGAGCCGAGCCGATTTATCCAACCGCTCGACGGTCCCTCTACTCTCGTCCGGCAACAGATCCGAGAGGAGTAGTGGACATGGAAACGGCAAGACTTGGCGCAACGGGCGACCGCAGGGTTCGCGCCTGCAGGCTATCGAGGCGTTCGGCCGACCTGCTGATGGTCGCGCATGCCTCGCGGGATCAGATAGCGGCGCTGCCGATGCAGGACCTTCTTGCCTGGAAGGAAGGCTTGGCGCTGGCACTGCATCGCGAGCGCAACAAAAGCATGGCCCGCCACTGGGCCTATGACCTGAACCGGCACATCGCGCTCAAACGCGGGCGTGATCGTATAGAGGCGGAGCTTTCGGCGCGGGCCGGCGAACCGGCCCCAGAAACAGTAAAGCCGCGGACGAGCCGCGGCTTTAACAGAAGGAACGGAATAATCCGCTAATTACTTTCCGCGCTTGCGGCCGAGGCCCATTTCGCGCGCCAGCTTTGAACGCTGCGCCGCATAAGCCGGAGCGACCATCGGATAGTCTGCGGCCAGACCCCACTTTTCGCGATATTCTTCCGGCGTCATGCCGTAATGGCTCATGAGGTGCCGTTTCAGGGATTTGAACTTCTGCCCGTCTTCCAGGCAAATGATATAGTCGTCGGTGACGGAACGCTTCGGATTGACGGCCGGACGCGGCTTTTCCTGAACTTCCTCGACAGCACCGGTAAGGGTTTTACCAAGCGCACTGTGAATCTCCGAAATAAGTCCGGGCAGATCCGACGCCGGTACAGGATTGTTGCTGACATAAGCGGACACCACGTCCGCCGTCAGTTCGGCCAAGAGATCGTTTTGCCCCGAATTCTCAGTCATAATATTATATTCCTTTTTTCTTGATGCGCACTACATGCTCTGAAATGCGCGTCGCTTGGTTATCAACCCCAAACCGTTTGTGACATCTATCACAACAAATTGGAGGTGACCAATATAAAAAGTAACAGTTTCAGCAACTGAGGGTTGTAAAAATATCTTAATAAGAAGACGATCAAACGCGTAAGCTGTATTGAAATAGCTTATTCAGTCTTTTTTGATTCGTCCATTTCGTCGAGTACCGAAGATTTTGCAAGTCCATAACCTACCACATAGGCGGCTTTGGCAAGCAAATGCGCTGAAATCGGAGCCGTCAGAAGAAAAAATGCGATGCCGGCGAGTGCGCGCGTAACGGTTGGTGTATCGCCTGAATGCACCGCCAGCGCAAGCAAAACCAGTCCCGACCCAAGTGTTCCGGCCTTGGAAGCCGCGTGCATGCGCGAGTAAATATCCGGGAAACGCCACAATCCGACGGATGCAACGAATGCGAAGAAAGTACCGGCAAGTATTAGCAGTCCGGCGACAAGGCTGACGATCGCGTCCATATCACTCGGTCTCCCCGTTTCCGGCGGTCGCGCCCGCCGGCTTGGCCGCGGTCAGGCCACCATCCTCCGGCGGCCTGACGGCGGCCTTCCGGGGCGATTGGGCCAACAAAGAATTCTCGCTGGAAACGAGGCGGGGCCGGCCTTCCTCGGCCTCCTCGATATGGCCGCGCGCCAGAATGAAGCGGGCAAACGCCACGGTCGCCAGGAAGCCGACGAGGCCGAGCGCGATGGCGATATCGAGATAGAGCGTATAGCCGGTCTTGATGCCGACCACCGCGATGAAGCCGATCGCCACGGCGACGAGCATGTCGAGGGCGAGAATGCGGTCCGGCAAGGTCGGACCGTGGATCACCTTGATCACCGTGATCAGAAAGGTCAGCGAGAGGATCGCGAGCCCGATATGCACCGCGACATAGAGAAAGTCGCCGAAAATCGTCATCGGAAGGCCTCCAGGATCTTGCGCTCGAAGCCGTCGGCGATGTCCTCGCGCGCCTGATCCGGATCGGAACAGTCCAGCGCGTGCACATAAAGCGTCCGCCGATCCTCGGATACGTCCACCGACAGCGTCCCCGGCGTCAGTGTGATCAGATTGGCCAGCAGCGTGATCTCGGAATCGCGGTCGACCTTGAGGGGATAGGCGAAAATGCCTGGCTTCAGGTCCATCTTCGGCGACAGCACCAGTTTCGCCACCTTCACGGACGACAGCACCAGCTCGTAGATGAACAGCAGCATCAGCGAGAGGATGCGGCGCGCCCTGAAGAAATATCCCATCGAGCCGACCTGTTCGCGGATCAGCGACAGGGCCACGGCGCCGAGCGCGAAGCCGAAAACGAGGTTGATCGGACTGAAGGATCCCGTCACCGAGGCCCAGATCAGCGCCATGAGGACATTGGCAAGATAGAGGTTCATTGCTGCGTCTCTCCCTCCTGCGCCGCGCCGTCGCCGGGCGCCGGCGTCATGTCCGCCGGAAAGACCGAGTCCACGTAGCCGGTCGGTGCAAGCAATTCGCCGGCGATGCGGTCGGTCACCCGGATCACCGGTTCCGGGTAGACGCCGACGGCGACAGTCAGCAGGGTCAGGCCGACCAGCGATCCGACAACGGCTCCGCTGACCGCGCCCTTGGTCGAGACCGTCTCGGCCTCGCCGTCGTTACGTTCCCGCCAAAACGAGAAGGCGAAGGTCCGCCCGACCGCGATTGTCGTCAGAAGTCCTGTCAGAAGAATGGCGAAGGCCAGCCACCAAGCGCCGACATCCAGCGACGCCTTGACCAGATAGGCCTTCGGCCACAAGCCGGAAAAGGGCGGCAATCCGGAAACGGACAGGAAGAGGACAAGGGCCAGCGCCGCCAGCCAGGGCATCCGGCTATAGAGGCCGCCGGCCTTGTTCAGCGCGAAGCCGTTCATGCGTTCGCCCATGATGCCGGCGAGGAAATAGAGCGCCGTCATGACGACCATGGAATGCGCGGCATAGAAGACCCCGCCGGACAGGCCAGTGCGGCTGCCGAGCGCCAGCCCGGCCAGCATCATGCCGATCCCGGAGATGACGAGATATCCCAGTTGCCGCCGAATGTCGTTCTGGGCGAGCGCGCCCATCGCGCCCGTCACCATCGTCACCGCGGCGATCACGGCGATGGCGCCGGCCAGCATGTCCCGCTCGACGTCGAAGAGGGTGAGGAAGATGCGCAGCAGCGCATAGATGCCCACCTTGGTCAGCAGGCCGGCGAACAGGCCGGACACGACGATGCGCGGCGTGTGATAGGAGGCCGGCAGCCAGAAATTCACCGGAAAGGCGGCGGCTTTCATGGCGAATGCGAACAAGAACAGCGCCGCGATCGTGAACAGCGGACCGGTATCGCGCACGGACGCGGCCTTGCGCGAGATGTCGGCCATGTTCAGCGAACCGACGGTGCCGTAGAGATAGGCGACCGCCAGCAGGAACAGTGTCGTCGCAAGCAGGTTCAACAGGGCGTATTTCGTCGCGCCGTCTAGCTGTTCGCGCTCCGACCCGAGAACGAGCAGGCCGAACGAACCGATCAGCAGCACCTCGAACCAGACATAGAGGTTGAAGATGTCCCCGGTCAGGAACGCCGCGGTAATCCCCGACATCATCAGCAGCAGGAAGGGATAGAAGCCGTAGCGCCGGCCGGTCTGGTTCACGTCGTCAAGCGCGTAGACGCCGCCGGCAAGGCCGACGATCCCGCCGATCAGCGCGAAGACCGCGCCCAGCATGTCGGCCGCGAAGGTGATGCCGAAGGGCGGCAGCCACCGGCCCATCGTCATGACCACCGTGCCGTTTTGCAACACATGCCAGAACAGGCCGATATCGGCGGCCAGCATCAGGACGAGACCGGTGATCGCGATGAAGGGTTGGCGCGTCGTGTTCTTGCGCGTCATCAGGCACAGTGCGCCGAAGACGAAGCCGATCGCCAGCGGTGCGACAACCAGATAGTCCGCCATCGGCGGCGGCGTCATCACCATCGCATCGGCAAGATCGACACTGGGGGCTGTGGAAGTGGCCATGATCGTCGTGTCCGGGCGTCTCAGTATCCGAGCGGAGGCGCGGGTTCGTCGACCGGTTCGGCCTCGCGCATCTCGTCGGTGTCGTCGGTGCCGAGCTCCTGGTAGCTGCGGAAGACCAGCACCAGCAGGAAGGCGAAGAAGGAGAAGGAAATGACGATCGCGGTGAGCACGAGCGCCTGCGGCAGCGGGTTGGCGATCGCGTCGATCGGCACCACCGCATCATCGGGAATGATCGGCGGAATTTCGCGGGTCAGCCGCCCCGTGGTGAAGATCGTCAGGTTCACCGCGTTGCCGAGCACGGCGACGCCGAGCAGGACGCGGATAATGTGCTTCGAAAGCATCAGGTAGAGCGACGTGGCGAAGAACAGGCCCGTCAGGACGGCCATTGCGGTTTCCATCAGTCGCGCTCCCTTTCCTCGAGCGCCAGCGCGGTCGAGGTGATCGAGCCGAACACGACAAAATAGACGCCGATATCGAACAGCAAGGGTGTCGAGAGCGGTACCTCCACGCCGAATATCTCCGGGTAGATCCAAAGCCCGGTCAGGAAGGGAACCCCGGAGAAGATCGACAGGATGCCGGCAATCGCCGCCAGAAGCAGGCCGAAGCCGGCCAGCGCCATCGGGTGGAACCGGATCGCGCGCCTCACCGGCGAGACGCCGAAGGCGATACCGTAGATCGCCAGCGCCGACGCGGCGATCAGTCCGCCGATGAAGCCGCCGCCCGGCTCATTGTGGCCGCGCAACAGCACGAAGACCGAGAACAGGATCATCAGGCTCGACAGGAACGGGGCGACGGTCCGGAAAATCAGCGTGCGCATGTCAGCCGGCCTCCCCTACGCTCTGCGGGTCTTTCGGCGGCTCGCTCAGGGCCGAACGCGACCGGCGCGGAAGCACGCGGATCAGCGCGAGAATGGCGAGGCCCGAGGTCATCACGACGGCGATCTCGCCGAATGTGTCAATGCCGCGGAAGTCGACCAGGATCACGTTGACGATGTTGCGGCCATGGGCGATCTGCAGCGAGTACTGGTTGAAGAATTCGGTCAGCGAGGCGTCGAAATCCGTTTCGAGCACGCGCAGCAACAATAGCGTCAGCGCGCCGCCGACCGACAGCGCGATGGCCCCGTCCGTCACGGTCTGCGCGGCCGAGCGGTGGTCCTGCGGCGACAGGCGCAGCCGCGTCATCGCAAGGGCGAGGATGACCACAGACAGCGTTTCGACCATGAATTGGGTGAAGGAAAGATCCGGCGCTCCCAGCATCATGAAGAACACCGCGACCGCGAAACCCTGGATGCCGAGCGACACGATGGCAGTCAGGCGGTTCTGCGCCCAGACGACCGCGAAGAGGCCGAGGATCGCGATCAGGACCAGAAGCCACTCGTAGAAATAGAGGTCGGGGAAGCCGGGCATCGCCGGCCATTCTCCCGCGACGCCCATCGGCACCAGGATCGCCAGGGCGAGGAAGATGAGCGTCGCCGTGATGTAGAATTCGAGACGGCCCCTCTGGACCAAGCGGGTGACGGCGACGGACAGTTTCACGATACCGGCGATAGCCTGATCGAAGCCACGGTCCGGCCCCCAGCCGATGGCCGCCAGCAGCACGGACATGCCGGACCTGATTTTCGCCAGCGACAGATAAAAGAGGACACCGATCGCGATGGTGGCGAGCGAGAGATAGAGCGCCAGCCCGAGATGCGGAACGATGGTGATCGTGATCTCCGCCGCGTGCCCCGTCACCGCACTGGCCATCGGGATCGAGAAGTGCTCGTGCGACCAGCCGGAAAACACCGCGTAAAGGAGGCTTGCAAGCGCGAGGACGACAGGCCCCGCCAGCAGCAGCACCGGTCCTTCATGGGCGTGCTTCGGCGTCTCGACCTTCGGGCCCAGGAAAGGCTTCAGCGCGACCGCGAAACCGATCACGAACATCAACGCGTTGCCGATAATCGCAACGATCGTGAAGATGACCGACCAGGTATCGCCCTTGGCGAGACCGTAATAGATCTCCTCCTTGGCGAGGAAGCCGACGAAGGGCGGCAGTCCGCCCATGGAAATCGCGGCGAACAGGGCCGCGGCGAAGGTCACCGGCATCGCGCCTGCCAGTCCGCCGAGCTTGGTGACGTCGCGCGTGCCGGCCTCGTGGTCGACATTGCCGGCGACCATGAAGAGGCCGCCCTTGAACATGGAATGGGCGATCAGATAGAGCACCGCCCCGGCAATCGCGCCCTCGGTGCCGAACCCCGTCAACATGACCAGGATGCCGAGCGACGCCATGGTCGTGTAGGCGAGCATGAGCTTCAGGTCGGTCTGGCGGGCGGCCAGCAACGTGCCGGCGATCAGCGTCGTCCCGCCGAAGATCGGCAGTACCGTTTCCCAGGCCACCGTATCGCCCATCACCGGATTGAGCCGCATCAGCAGATAGACGCCGGCTTTCACCATGGTGGCGGAATGCAGATAGGCGGAGACGGGCGTCGGCGCTTCCATCGCATTGGGCAGCCAGAAATGGAACGGGAACTGCGCCGACTTCGTAAAGGCGCCACCCAGGACTAGCACGAAGGCGGCGATGAAGAACGGGCTGTCCCGCAACAGGTCGCCGGTCGAGAGCAGCAGCGACAATTCGCTGACGCCGGTGATGTTCCAGATGATCAGCATGCCCGCCAGAAGCGACAGGCCGCCAAGACCGGTGACGACAAGCGCCTGGATCGCCGAACGACGCGAACGCTCCTCGGTATGGTTGAAGCCGATCAGCAGGAAGGAGGTGATCGAGGTCAGTTCCCAGAACACGAACAGCATCAGGAACGAGTCCGAGAGGACCAGACCCTGCATCGAGCCCATGAACATCAGGATGAAAGAGAAAAATCGCCCCTGATATTTATGCCCCTTCAGATAACCGCCGGAATAGAGCACGATCAGCGTGCCGATCCCGGTGATCAGCAGCGCGAAAGTCAGCGACAGCCCGTCGATCATCCAGGAAAAATTGACGTTGAACGACGGAATCCACTGCACGCCGCCGGTCACGCGCTCACCTTCCGACACCGCTCCGAGGAAACCGAAGAAGTGGACGAACAGGGCCGCCGGCGCCAGCGCCAGGACCCAGGCGGCATTGTGCTTGAGGATGCGGGTGAGCGCCGGCGCGAAAAGCGCGGCGATGAACGGCAGGAAGAGCGCGTAAAACGTCATGTCAGGCGACGCACCCTATTCAGACAGACAAGGACAGCGGAAATGCGGATTTCATGGAAAACGGACCTAGGTCGGTTGATGGGAAATCACAAGTGCCGCGGTCCGTTTCACGCCGCTTTTCAATGATTAATCGGCCTGAAATCCCTTCCCGGCGCGAAATAATCGGGCATGCCCCGCGACCGGCCCCGCTCGGACGACTGCCGGTCAGCCTTTCTGCATTTTCTCGATATGGGCGGCGTCGATCGCCTTTGCCGCCTTGTAGGCCTCTCGCGCGCGCAGCCGCTCCGCATAGGCGCGGAATTGCCCGCGGTCGGGCAGCGTCTTGAACGCGAGCCCCCAATCGACCTGCGCGCCGACATAGATATCCGCCGCCGTGAAGCGATCGCCGCAGACATAGGCCCGCTCCTCCAGCATGCCGGCCAGCACGTCGACGACCCTGTCGTAACTGCCGAAACCGACACGTCCCTGCCCTCTCTCGTCGAGCGCCTCGTCCCATTTGAAGGAATGCGTGACAATGGCCTGTTCCACAGGCCCGGCGGCGAAGAAGGTCCAGCGTAGGTAATCCGCCTTTTCCGACAGGGTTCGCGGCTGCAGATCGGCTTCGGGAAACGCCTCGGCGAGATAAAGGCAGATCGCCGCCGCCTCGGTCACGATCACGCCGTCATGCTCGATGGCCGGCACCTTTCCCATCGGATTGATGCGGCGGTAGTCGCCCCTCATCTCGGGTCCGAAGCCGAGAATATGCTCTTCATACTCCGCGCCGGCCTCGTGCAGCGCCCACCGGGCGATCTGCCCCCTGCTCATCGGATTGGTATAGAACCGGATGTTCGCGGCCATGCTGCACTCCCTTGCTTTGCGGCGAGTGCATAGAAGCGAAGCGGAGGAGAAGGCGCAACGGCATTCTGCCGTCACTCCTCGATCAGATCCTCGTAGCGCTTGTCGGTCAGTGTCTTCAGGAACGCGACCAGGGCATCGATGCGGTCGTCGTCGAGAGCCGGACCATGGGTCAGTTCGGTCACCGACAGCGTGTCAGGCACCTGAGGATCGGCAAAGGGCTCGCCGGTTTCCGGATTGATCAGCCTTTCGGGGTTCTTGGTGTTGTAGCGGTTGTAGAACAGCACGACGGTGCGCAGATCCTCGAACACGCCATTGTGCATATAGGGACCGGTCACCGCGACATTGCGCAGCGTCGGGGTTTTGAACTTGCCGCGCTGGGCGTTGTCCTCGACCTGCGGATTGTCCAGCAATCCGCCGTCGATCGTCCCCGGCTTGACGCCGTTCAGCGCGCGCAGCGCCAGGTTTTCCGGCGTCCCGATATTGTGGAAGCGATAATCGGTGAAGGTTTCGTGCGGATCGATCGCGCTCGTGGCAAGCTGGTGGCACTGGTTGCAATTGGTGAATTGCTGCGAGAAGAACAGCAGCCGTCCCAGTTCCTCCTTGTCCGTCAGCTTCGCCTCACCGCGCAGGAAGCGGTCATATTTTGAATCGAAGGGCGCGAATTCATCCGTCTTCTCGAAGGCGGCGATGGCCTTCGTCATCGCGTTATAGGCCTCGTCGGCATCATCGAGAACATCCGTGCCGAACAGCGCGGCGAAATCCGCCTGGTAGTCCGGGTTCTCGCGCAGCCTGTCCACCACGGCGGCCTTGTCGGGCATCCCCATCTCGATAGGATTGAGCGGCGGGCCCCCGGCCTGGTCCTCCAGCGTGGCGGCACGGCCGTCGAGGAACTGGCCGCCGACCCACTCGCCGTCCTCACGGCGATGGAAAGCGGGCGAGAAGGATGCATAGGCGGCCGTTGGCGCGTTCCGGTCGCCGAGCGAGACGCCGTCATCGCCGGGCGACGCCATGCCGCGCGGATCGGAGAATGCGAAATTCGGATCGTGACAGCTGGCGCAGGCCTGTGTGCGGTTCGCGGACAGGTTGGTGTCGAAGAACAGGGCCCTGCCCAGTTCTTCCATCGAGACCGTGGCCGTGGCCCCGGTGCTGTTTGCCGCCAGAAGCGCCAGGACAAGGGCGCCCGCGACGGCCGTTCCGATCGCACCCGCGTAACGCAACACGATCAATTCTCCTTATATGACTTATTTTGTCATATTAAGAAGGAGAACGCCCGGCCGCAATTGATATCGATCAAAAACGGGCGGGCGATTTGGCGTGTTTGGATGTCGCGGCTGCGGCTCAGTTCGGACGCATGTATTTCATGTAAACCCAGCCGGTCTGCCACTGGCCGTTATTGGCCGGGTCGTGCCAGACTTCGCACCATTTGTAGCGGACGGCCTGGCGCTGCTGCCAGTCCGGCAGGTGGGCGATGGTGTCGAGCAGCGTCGGCGCGCCCTTGCAGCGGCCGGTCAGCGACAGCACGGTGCCGTTCGGATAGGCGCTTTCGATCCAGGACTGCGAGGACGGCCAGCGGCGCACGTTCAGAACGTCGCCCCAGGATACGTCCGTGACTTGCCAGGCGTGGAAGACGGATGCGCCGGCGGGAGCGCCCGCGGTCAGCATCGACGCCGCCGCGACGGCGGCAAACAGGATGGATTTCATGGTCATGGTTTTCTCCGGGCTTGAACAAGGGCCAGTGATCGATACATCTGACCTACCGACCCGTTGCTGAATTGGCGCTTACCCTGCCATTCAGCCTCCATTCATTCCGTGCATTCGCGCACATCCGGAGGTTTCATGTCCCGCCCGTTTGGTCCCCTGCCCGCCGCCCCGCTCGCCGAAAAGCGCCCGTTCACCGATACGAGACACGGCATCGAGCGCAGCGACGACTATGCCTGGCTGCGCGCCGACAACTGGCAGGAGGTCTTCAAGGACACCTCCGTGCTCGACCCGGCCATCCGCGCGCATCTGGAGGCCGAGAACGCCTACCAGGAAGCGGCGATGGCCGACACGAAGGAACTGCAGAAGCTGCTGTTCGACGAGATGAAGGGGCGCATCAAGGAGGACGATTCCACCGTTCCGATGCCCGACGGGCCCTATGCCTACGGCACCTCCTATCGCAAGGGCGGCCAGCAGCCGCTGTTCCAGCGCATGCCGCGCGACAACACCGCCGAGGAAGACAAGACCATCATTCTCGATGGCGACGCGGAAGCCGACGGCAAGGCCTATTTCCGCATCGCCTCCGCCGACCATTCGCCAGACCACGGCAAGCTGCTCTGGGGCTATGACGACAAGGGCTCGGAATTCTTCCGCCTCAAGGTGCGCGACATGGAAAGCCGCGAGGATCTCGGCGACGATGTCGCCGATTCCAGCGGCGGCGGCGTCTGGGACGCGAAGAGCGAGGGCTTCTTCTATTCGAAGCTCGACGCCAATCACCGGCCGTCGAAACTCTACTACCATCGCGTCGGCACCGCACAGGAAGACGACGTGCTGGTCTTTGAGGAAACCGATGCGGGCTTCTTCATGGGCGCCGGCGGCAGCCGGCTGAACGATGTCGTCCATGTCAGTTCGCACGATCACGAAACCAGCGAGGTGCGGCTGATCCGCGCCGACGATCCGCTGTCGGAACCGGTTCTCGTCGCGCCGCGCCAGGAAGGAGTGGAATACGAGTTGGATTCGGGCGGTGACGTGTTCTTCATCCTGACCAATGCCGACGGCGCCAAGGACTTCAAGATCATGACCGCGCCCGCCGGTGCGCCGGGCAAGGAAAACTGGTCCGAACTGGTCGCCCACAAGCCCGGCCGGCTGATCCTCGCCATCCAGGCCTACAAGGATTTCCTCGTCTGGCTCGAGCGCGAGGACGGCCTGCCGCGCATCATCGTGCGCGACCGCGCCAACGGCGAGGAACACGCCATCGCCTTTGCCGAGGAGGCCTATTCGCTGGGGCTCGTCGGGTCGATGGAATACGACACGGATGTCATCCGCTTCTCCTATTCCTCGATGACGACGCCCTCCCAGGTGTTCGACTACAATATGCGCGGCCACGACCGCACGCTGCTGAAGACGCAGGAAGTGCCGTCCGGCCACGACCCGGCGGATTACGTCACCCGGCGCATCCTCGTGCCGACATATGACGGCGAGGAAGTCCCGGTGTCGCTGCTCTATCGCCGCGACACGATGCTCGACGGCACGGCGCCCTGCCTGCTCTATGGCTACGGCTCCTACGGCATCGCCATCCCCGCCTCGTTCAACACCAATTGCCTGTCGCTCGCCGATCGCGGTTTCGTCTACGCGATCGCCCATATCCGCGGCGGCAAGGACAAGGGCTTTGCCTGGTACGAGGACGGCAAGCGGGCGAAAAAGGAAAATACCTTCAAGGACTTCGTGGCCGCGGCTCACTATCTGGCGAAAGAGGGCTTCACCTCGGCCGACCGGATCGTCGCGCAGGGCGGATCGGCCGGCGGCATGCTGATGGGGGCTGTCGCCAACATGGCGCCCGAGGCGTTTGGCGGCATCATCGCCGAGGTCGCCTTTGTCGACGTCCTCAACACGATGCTCGACGATACGCTGCCGCTGACACCGCCGGAATGGCCGGAATGGGGCAATCCGATCGCCTCGAAAAAGGACTACGAGACGATCGCCGCCTATTCGCCCTATGACCGGACCGGGAAAGCCCCCTACCCGCCGATCCTCGCCGTCGCCGGCCTGACGGACCCGCGCGTCACCTATTGGGAACCGGCGAAATGGGTCGCCAAGCTGCGCGCCCTCAATCCGGAGGCCGGGCCGTTCCTGTTGAAGACCAACATGGATTCCGGCCATGGCGGCGCATCGGGGCGCTTTTCGCGGTTGGAGGAGATCGCCTTCTCCTACGCCTTCGCGCTGAAGGTGGTCGGCAAGGCGTAAGACGGCGGCTTTCGCGGCCAACAGATTTAGGTGTCGCGGGGGAACCTATCCGCCTCCGGTAGATTGGGATTATGCCGCCATCCCTTTCCACCGTCAGGCCCCGCATGCAGACAGAAGACCTTTTCTCCCTCGACTCCTACCACATCGCGCTAGCCGTCATCGGCGTCATCATCATCGCCGCGAGGTGGTTGCCACGCCTTGTCTCGAGCCGGGAGCCGGCCGCCGCCGCCCTGATGATCCTGTTCGGCGCCGCGGCCACGCTTGTGCCGGGAATGCCGACGCTGCCCGATCCGCGCAGCAATCCGCTGCCATGGGAACTCGTCAGCGAACTGACGGTGATCGTCGCCCTGTTCGGTGCCGGAATCCGGATCGACCGGCTCGGCCCGTTCCGCAAATGGATGCCCACCGTGCGCATGCTCGGCATCGCCATGCCGCTGACGATCCTCGCCGTCGCCACGCTAGGCATCGGCCTTGGAGGCCTGACGCTCGCCGGCGCGATCATCCTCGGCGCAGTCCTCGCGCCGACCGACCCGGTGCTTGCCTCGGATGTCCAGGTCGGCCCGCCGCATGAAGGGGCGGAGCACCCGGTGCGCTTTACATTGACCACCGAGGCGGGGCTGAATGACGGGCTGGCCTTTCCTTTCGTCTATCTGGGGCTGGTCATCGCCGCCGAGGGCCTCGATCCCGGCGGCTGGGCGGTGGAGTGGCTGGCGATCGATGTCGTCTATCGCATCGTCGTCGGCACGCTGGCGGGATGGGCCGGCGGCCGGGCGCTCGCCTATATCCTGTTCCACGTGCCCAGGGGGTCGCCGCTGGCCGAAACCGGGTCCGGCGTCGTTTCGCTCGCCGGCGTGCTTCTGTGCTACGGCTCGACCGAGCTTGTGGAGGGCTACGGCTTCATCGCGGTCGCCGTGATGGGCCTGACGCTGCGCCGGGTCGAGGCCGATCACCGGTTCCACCGCCGCCTGCACGATTTCTCCGAGTCGCTTGAGCATGCGCTGACCGCCATCCTCCTGCTGGCGCTAGGCAGCGTCCTGCCGGTGATCTTCGAGGACCTGACATGGTCGCATATCATCCTGGCGCTGGTGCTGATCCTCGTGATCCGGCCGCTGGCCGGCTGGATCGGGCTCCTCGGCACCGGCCTCCCGCGCAACGACCGGGCCGTCATCGCCTTCTGGGGCGTGCGCGGCATCGGTTCGATCTACTATCTCTGCTACGCCGGGCGGCACATCGAGTTCATCAACGAGAGCCAGTTGTGGTCGCTGGTCGGTGTCGTCATCCTGCTCTCGACGATCCTGCACGGCTTCTCCGCGGGATGGGCGATGGACCGGCTGCGCGGCGACTGACGGTTTCGGCCCTTGCGCCGTCAGACGAAACCGCTGATCTGCCGCGACCGGTAAGGCGCTTCGATTTCCGCAATGTCCTCCGGGGCAAGCTCGAAGTCGAGCGCCGCGAGCGCGTCGGTGATGTGGCTGTCCCTGGAGACGCCGACGATCGGCGACGTCACGCCCGGAACCTGCAGCACCCAGGCCATGGCGATGCGCGCCATCGGGACGCCTCGGCGTTGCGCGACGCGCTCGACCGCCTCGACCACGACGCGATCGTCGTCACCAAGGCGCGACAACCGCTTGTCGGTCTGCGAGCGTTCGGTCTGCTCTCCCCATGGCCGCGTCAGGCGGCCGGAGGCCATCGGCGACCAGGGCATGACCGCAATGCCGTCGTGGCGGCAAAGCGGCAGCATTTCGCGTTCCTCCTCGCGGTAGAGCGCATTGACCTGGTTCTGCATGGAGACGAACCTTGCGCCGCCCGCCGTCTCGGCGGCGCGCTGGTATTTCAGGAACTGCCAGGCATGCATGGAGGACGCGCCGATATAGCGCGCCTTGCCGGCCTTCACGACATCGTTCAACGCCTCCATCGTCTCCTCGAAGGGCGTTGCCGGGTCGGCC